>Ga0214543_1000690_pt1 | contig 59311 bp, 30 predicted proteins | sample CNSS2metaG_FD_160094 | JGI IMG/M metagenome (GOLD analysis project Ga0214543, IMG submission 160094) | Root nodule microbial communities from cowpea collected in UCLA plant growth center, Los Angeles, California, USA - CNSS2 | ecosystem: Host-associated > Plants > Roots > Nodule | place: USA...
TATATATATATATATATATAATTTCTATTGTGTACTTCTTCATATCTTTTCAGGAAAAATCGTTAATTTAATATCCTACATATTATTATTTCTATTGTGTAATTCTTTCATGAGTAGTAAAAATATAGCAACTGTCGGGTAGTATTTTCAAGTTAATTTATTTTACGAACATTTATGAGTTTTTTTTTATTTTTTTTAATACTTGAAGCATTATATAACATTATTTATTTTATAATATTCGAGAGACTATTCGTACGTTTTTAATTTAAAAAGTATTTATTAAAAAAGATACATAATTGACTTTTATTTTTCTTCTCTCGCAATTTGTTAATATTTTTAGTGAATTACAATTGTTTAACTACTATTGTCTGTTATTTCACATCATGTCTTCATTCAGACAAAAAAAAAATTGCTTTCCTTTCCTACAACAAACTAGCAGAATTGTTATTTAAATACGAATAAGAGTTTAAAGTCCTAATTTCTTTTTTCAGTAAATTGCCCTACATTTTCTATATATCATTATTGTTGTCTAAATGTATGATAAGGGTTCAAAGCCGTAAATTTTCATTTTTCCTTAAAGAATTGTCTTGTACTTATTCAAGTTACTGTTAAAAAAAAAAATTTATATTTCATGTTAATTTTGTTTTAAATTATTTTTTTTTTTATAAAATATTTTGTATAAAACACTTTTCGCAACAAATTTTGTACAAAATACTTACAAATTTTATAATTTGGAGAAAAGAATTATCCACGAAAAAATTACCTACCAATTAAAATTTTAAAAAAATGACAAAAAAAGTATTTTTTTATGATTTTTTCAATAAATTTTAAAAAAATATTATATAATATGAAAATTTTGAATAGTGAGTTAACAAAAGAAAAAGTACTATAAAGTCTTTCATAAACACAATTGTGTATTACTAGTTTATTTAAAATTCTTTTATTTTTTTTAAACAATAAAATAATAATTTTGATATGTTTGTGGAGGATGAAAAACAAGTTCCAGAGATAAACTCTGGTTTTCCCAAAAAAATTTAAAAGTTGAAAATAAATTCTCATTTCATTTTAGATTTTAATGGAAAGTTTATTCTAATACTGTATTAATGGTACTGTATTGTTAAGAGTTGAAATCAAAGTCAATTTAAATTTATTTTTTATGATAATCTTCTAAAACATATTTTGAGTATAAAAAATACGAAATTCGAAATCAACCATATATCTTAATATTAATTATTCCTAATAATGTTATTTACGATAAGTTGGGGTGAGATTAAAAGAAAGGATATTTCTTTACCAAAAAACACACATCAAACGTTAATTATAACAATAAAAAACCAATCCTACATATTAAATATATTCTTTGATCTATATTTGAGTTATAATTGACAAAAAGTATCCCACAAGAAAAAACTTGTTAAATTAAATAAAATAAAGTAATAATTAATAGAAGGATTTATTATACTTTTTTAATACTTGAAGTATTATCTTGTACGATTTATAATATATATGAGAGATTATTTGCATATTTTTAATTTTAAGAATTATCTATTTTAAAGAAAAGAATAAATAACTGATTTATTCTCTTAATGGAGCATACCATATTGCGTAAATGTTCCTCATTTCATACAATAAAATAAGCAAGTTATAAAATAATAATATAAATAATAAAAAAAAAACAATTATAATGTAATATTTCATTAAATTAATTTATATCAATAAGGGGAATTTGATCGATTTATTAAATATACCATTCTATAATTTTTTAAAAATTATTATTAATATAATTATATAAAGAGTTATTTCTTTTGCTGTAGAGTACTTTTTAACAAATTTTACCTTTAATTAACTGGTTTTTAAAATTACAATATTTATTATTTTTTATTTGTTAGTGTAAACTTAAATTTAACTATTTTTTAAATTTTTATTGTTTAAGCAACAATTTTTTAAATTAAAATAATTTGTTTATCAAATTTACCATTTAAGTTATTGTTGATTTAAATTTAACGGCTTTTAAATAAAATAATTATCTTAGCATTTTTACCTTTTTAAATAATTTTTTATTTAAATTTAACTATTTTAAAATTAAATTAATTAGTTATAATAAAAAAAGGAAACACAGTTGTGGGTACACATATATTTACACTGGTATCAATAAAATCATTAATAATATTTCATATTTCTTTTCTTATTTCTTTTTATTTTATTTTCTTTATCTTCATCTGAACAACTTCAACTTTCACTCTCCTCCTTTAATTTTTTTTTCTTCTTGCGCTCTCCTAAATTTATAATAGTTGAAGGAAACATTCTTGTCAATTTTTTTTTTACATATTTAAAAATTAATATATAAATAAAAATCTAAATATTATTTTAATTATAATATATTTAATTTCCTAAAAAGTTTTATGTATTTATAAATAAAATTTTAACATTCCAAAATATTTTTAAATATCACTGGCACTGGAGAAGACTTTTTTTTACCGTTGACTTTCTTCTTCTTTCATAATTATTTATATTTTCATTAAATTACACTGTTTTTACTATTATTTTCTCGCTTCTTTCTCATTAACCTTCAATAATTTATCTCAATCGCTTTCTAATTTAAGACAATGTAAGATGTACTTTTATTTCGCATAAAAATTTAAGTGTCATTATTGTTTGAAAAAGTTACTCTTAATATGATGTTATTATTGTTTCTTAAATATGAGTAAAAGTATTAAGGTTTATAAGTTTTCTTGATATTTTCTTTTCTCTGTAATCTGTAGTAATAAATATTGGTTCCTAGGTCTGGATAAGGATTTCAAATCTTAAATTGTTTTTCTTTAGAATATTTTCTCATAATAGAGAAATATGATAATTAATTATTGAAACGATCAAAGAAGAAATTATAAGTAGGACATGACTTTATTCAAAATCTGTAAATTATATAGTTGATTGAAAAGAGAGGGTAACAGTGACATTAGAAGTTACAAATATTTTGAGGCACAGAAGATGTTTGACAAAATGAATGATAAGGAATCACTCACCTCACAAACCCATTTGCGCATCCAACGGTTACTGTTTCAGTTTGCTAGGTCACTAATCCTGAGATTGCAGACACACACCACACTCCATTATACATTATATTACCATTTATTAGACTCCCTTGACCTTTGGGTGTTCGAGGAAGATAAGAAAAACTCAGGGTAACTTTATTATTTATTAAACTATCATCTCTGATTTTCTTACCATCAGAGATATTTCATGGATTAGTCTTTAACTGGAATATTTGTTTTCGTCGTTATCCTCTTCCCGCGTTGATTAGTCAAAAAGATAGATATAAAGAAGAAGTGAAAATAAGTTTTGTCGTTTTGGGTTGACGTGTTTTGCAAATTCTGGAATCTACAATTCAGATTGGTTCCTCACTAAGAAAGTGGGTGCTGACTGGGGCTACTACCATCATCACCTTCATTTAAAAATCGTTAAAATAAAAAAATAAATTCATATTTTTAAACAGCAAACAAACCTGATTAAATTTTGTATCAGTTTAGAGAATCTAACATTACGCAGAAGGAGAAAGGAATAAGGGAGAAACAAAGTGAAGTGTTACAAAGGATTTTAAAAGACATCCTCTGTTCTTCTTTATAGTTTTTGCATACAAAGAGACCGAGCTAGATTTTATTTATTTATAGTTTTTCATATTCTGTCACCACTATGCAAACTTATACCCAGGGGAAGCAAAATACAAAACAAGACATTATTAAATCACTATATTCATCCATGTTCCTCGTACTCTGCTACCTGCAAGATTCTTCCCTCTGTATATTCATCCGATCTGATGGGAATTATTATTATTATTATTATTATTATTATTTATTACTAAAATTATTCTGTATGTATGTGTAGAAACAGGAGTAGCAGGAAATTAATTCCATCTGCTTCTGCATTCCTCAATACGCCCATTCTTGTGGCAGAATCGTTTCATTTTGGATACTTGTTGCTGCTTTCTGAGACTGCTCATGATTCTGAAGTGAATACATGCCATCCCTGTCACTTACTACAACATCTGCAAATTTTAATCATACAATACAAAATGAGATTCACCCAAATATAAGTACATCACGACATGATATGAGTATTATGATTTATATTCATAGTTTATAACAAAAAAAAACATCATAGTTAATAACCGGGACAAATTGCAACTTGCTGGTGGTGAGTATGGACTTTTGGAGACTGCTCTTGCTCCAAAATTCAAAATTGTACCACTCATTCTGTCACTTCCCATGAATGGGAATTTATTAATCAGTTCGCCACCATTATTATTTCGTGACATAATCATGCTGGATAACAATTTTATATATTCTTTATTTCACTCCATAAAAATAAAATAAAAGAAAAAGAAAATTGAAGGTTGTTGAAAGTTGAGTACCATGAAGAGGATGAAAGGCACCAGCTTTGGGCCCAGACGTGGCAGCCATTTGGTCGAAGTGGAGTTGCAGAGCCTGAACAACTCTGGCAGGTATAAGAACCGTGGAGCAACCTCTACCTGACACATTGCACGTAATTTAAATCATTTTCAATGTACGACGTGCAACAAGTTCATCTTGGTTCATCACAATAAAGTTTGTCACGGATTTGTCAACGTGAAGAAATCAGAATCCCCGAATTTGGTCACCAACTCTCTTAAATGTTTTTTTTTAAAGTAAAAAAAAAAAAAACAACATAAATTTAAACACTGTTGGCTTTTTTCGGTGGCTGCATAACAAAGATAATTATTTTGTGTATTAGTGGCATCAAATCAGTGGAAAGAAATGTGAGGGCATTTTTTTGATTAATTTGAAAAAGGTGTGTTATATTTTCTTGGTTTTGACAAGAGGAAAAAATCACGGATCCAGAAGGGTGGAGGAGCAGGTGCAGCATGTGATGATGGATGATCACAGAAGATTCGTGTTAAAATTCAAACACCATAAAAAAGAATAATGGTCAGCATCAGCTAAGGTTCGCAAGCAAAGTGGGAGGTTGGAGACTAAACTAAAGGCAATTTTTTATTTAATATTATTGTTGGGAGGCGAGACCAGACAGCGGATTCATAGAACTTTGGAACAGAGGAAGAGGAAAAGGAAAGAAAAAAAAAACATATTGTAGCAGCGAAATGATACAAGGTAAGACGTGACACAACAAAAAAGAAAAAAAAAAAACATTGCAACTTGCAACAAGTGGCATGGTTCTTTCCATTTCAGAATTTCACTACCTAACAGCTTAAACAGCAAGGAAAGAAACATGACAGCAAGAAAAAACAGTGCGGAATAAGCAAATTATTGAATCAACTGAACGAAAACTATGCAGGTTTTCACCTTGTTTGTTAGTAGATTCCGACGGGGTAGGGGCTCCCGCACGCGGCAAGAAAACGCCGGTCCCACCCCTAGAACCGGGCCCGTCAAGAAACAAGGCCCGCATGCCAGCACCGCCTTGGTGTTGTGGGCCGGGCCGCGGCGGCCGGGCGGCCCTCCGTACGTTTCCTTTCTTGGGCTCGTATGTCTGTCCTAGGTTTTTCCGACGCGGAGCGGGTTTCTGTTTCGCGGACGCGGACGCGGACACGGCCACCTGGTCTTGCTTCACCCCTGACAGCTGTTAAACACAAAAAACAACATCAAAAAACTCAATTAATTAGTTAAACAGTTTGAATTATAAAGCTAATAGTATTAATCAGTAGCACAAAGTCTGGTCTTACTTACTTCAATGGCTCGAATCTGTTCCTGAACGAGAGATTGGTGAGAATAGAGTCCAATATTGAAGCTTTGAAGCTTCCCGTAGTTGTTCTTCCGCGAACGCTCTTCAGGTGCTGCAGAGGGTGATGGTTCCTGAGAGCAACCTTCTGCACTTCCACTTATGGAGTCTGGTGACTTGACCCAAGAAGAAGAAGAAGAAGAAAAAGTTGTTTTTTTTTATTATTGTTGTTATTAGTATTAATGAAACGGAAGTGTGGTTAAATAGAATAGTACCGAATGGAGAGTGTCGTCGTCGGAAAGCAAGAAGCGAGCCATGCGGTGAGTTAACTCGGCGACGAAATCGTGGTGGTTGTCGTCGGGGAGAGAGTGAAGAGGCATGGTGGGTTGGAAGATGAAGAAGAAGAATGAGAGAAAGAGAAGAAGAGAAAGGGATTTAAATGAAAAGAGAAGAAAATGAGAAAGTTGGATGATGAATGGGAGAGGAAGAGAGGGTGGGCCCAGTGCTTGTGATGGGAGGGTTTTTATGCGCAGAGTTCGGTTAAGTAGTTGGACCATACACTGTCATTTACCTATCTCTACAACTCAACTGCCATTTGTTGGACTCAGTATTAGTTCCTCCCAAAACATTCTAACTGCTCTAACCTCTGTCTCCACCACCACTCTGTTTCATTAGCTAATGTTTCAAAATAATGTTACAAATTATTAAATCATATAAATATTATATTATTAAAGTCATTACTACACAAAAATCTTAATATTCATGCCTGCACACGAATTTTCTTTCCAAGATCACTCAAAAGTTTGGTTTTGTGTGTTCCTTCTGTTACTGTTCTGTAGTGATGAAGTCACTCACACATGCAAGCTATTAATGAGCTCAAATAATGTCTGTGTATTTCTATTAGTTAGCTACTAAATTTGGTGTTCCCTGCTCCTTCAAAGTCAAAAGGCCAATCAATGATTGATGTTGAACCCAATTAAAAACGGACTTTGAATCAATGATGAGGGAGGGATAAATAAAGGGTATTGCAAAAACACTTCCTCCATACAGATAAGTTGTATAGAATGTTGTTAAACAAAAACTTTGTTTTGAAGTTATTTAGTGATATTTTGTTTTAGTCACAGTCTAAACAACAAACACTAAAAATCTTAGGATTAGATATGAGAATGACATGATATTCACACAGTTGCATAGTTTGTGGTGTGGGAAAATCAGAGATGATGTAAGAATTAATATATGGGAGGGTAGCAGAAATGGTATGATCAGAGTAGGTAAATTTAGAGTGAAAAAAGGGTTAGTTTGGAGGATGAAGATTAGAATAGGGAAGAGAGCATGAGTCACACCTACTACTCCAGTTATTGATAACTTGAGCTGACCAGACTCAGGTCTATTTATGCACTTGGAAATGTTTCTCACGCTTCTTCATTACTCCAATTATAGACTCTACTCATGAATCACATACGCACACCAAAATATAATATTTTCGTTAGGTTTTATGTTGTCTATCATAAATTCAAGATAACTTTAAATAAAGCCTATTTAAAAAGTTTATTAAGTCAAAAAACGATAACAAAAATAGCCACTCGCTATTTTTAAGTAATTTAAGTGTTAATAAGAATGACGTTTAAGTTAGTACAAAGAATGGTCGGGTGTGTGCAATAGTAAACACTTTGATCACAAAATAAATAAATAAATAGAATGTTCTATTTTCCTTAACTCGTCATATATTGTCTTATGAATCTAAATATGAATATGAATTTTGTTACTAAATAAAAATTAGAGAAAGAAAATTTATAGAGTTTCACGTTTATGCATATGAATGTATGAAAGTTGTGTAACTTGAGATTGACACGCGGAACCTTAGTTTATTTGATATATGAATAAAATTTCGTCACCTTGTATTGTATTGTATATGTATATCTTCCCATGTTCCATTTCTCATGGCATATACATGAATTGCGCTAACTTTAGATAAAAAAAAATGTGTCAAAGCTATTGATTCACATTACTCATTCATAAGTATTTATAATAAAGTTGTCAAAACGGGTAATCTGGCTCGGTCCAGTTCAATCTATCACAGATTAATTACTTAATGAGTCAACACAACTTGACTCATGACTCATTTAATAGCAAGCCAAAAAAATTTGAACTCGACCTGACTCACTATGGGTTGGTGGATTAAACAGACTTAATTAAAAAAAATACAAATTTTTTATTTTTTATTTTCAGTCAAAACTAAACTATAATTTTATTAAAATCTAAATAAACTTTAATACAATCCAAATACAAACCAAAATCACAAAAATACAAATTATTTATGTGATGGCTAACCGAACCCAAATGCAAAGTCCAATTTTAACACAAAATATTTGTGTGACCATTTATTTGTGGGTTGGTAAGTCAACCTCGCTTAATTCAACCTAGGTGAACCATGTTCTAGGTAGATCGGATCAAAAATCAATCTGTATTGAAATTTGTAAAAAATGTCGACCTAACCCCGAGGAACGAACCGTAGTGGGCCGAATCCCACCTATTTTCACAGTTATAGTTTATAATATACTTCTACTTAAGCCATTTTTTTATAGAAATAAAAATTAAAACTTACTAATATTATAGGTTAAAAACACCTTAACAGGAGGTACTTTTTCATCAAGCAACAGTGCTATCGAAGCAAGCTTAATCATGTTCATCACTTGCTAAAGTATCAGAAGTCTACAACCTTAGGCACCATGTGACAGGTTTCTTGGTTTCTACTTTCTTGTCCCCTGTGCTCGTGCTTAAAACTAATCATGCTAATCTTGTCTCTTTCTCATCTGATACTTAACGTTCCTTTCCTGAAATCAAATGTCCATGGCAAAGGATCGAAGTTCTATATTCAGTTTTCAGTATTTCTGTTACGTTGTCATAATCCTTTCCATAATCTCCATAATCTTATCTCTCTCTTGGAGCCACTGTTGCAGCCAGTGTCATTCACCATACCAAGTAATTGCACAAAAGCAAAACAAACCAATCAACCTCCTTTCATATCCCTTAGCATGGAACCACCTTGTGTTCTCTTCAGAGCCACCTTCAAAGTTTCTTAAGATCGCACTTTTTGTCAGGAAATGGCCACACCAGTCTCGTGCAGGTGGGCTTGAACGCCACGCTCTCACGCTCCACCTTGCCCTTGCTAAAAGAGGCCATGATCTTCACGTATTCACCACTTCCACAGACTCTTCTCCAACCAACTATTCCAACAACAACTTACACTTTCACTTCTCCAAACCTACACCAGGTGGTTACCTCGACCAAGCTTCAGTTTGGGAGCAGTTTCAAGCACAAAACTCATCTGGTAAACCGTTTGACGTTGTCCACACGGAGAGTGTGGGACTTAGGTACACAAGATCTCGATATGTTAGTAATTTGGCGGTCACTTGGCATGGGATTGCATACGAGACGTTTCATTCTGACATCATTCAAGAACTGCTCAGAACACCCCAGGAGCCTCAGACAAAGGCTTTGTCTGAAAGAGCTGCAAAGGTTGTCGAAGAGGTTAAGTTCTTCCCGAATTATGCTCATCACGTTGCCACTAGTGATCATGCAGGTGATATCCTAAAGAGGGTCTACATGATTCCAGAAGAAAGGGTCCATATTATTCTGAATGGCGTGGACCAACAGGTTTTCAGATCAGATGTTTCAAAGGGGAATGAATTCAAGAAGAGGCACGGAATTCTTGATTCAAAGTCATTAGTGATAGGACTGGCTGGGAGGTTAGTCAAGGACAAGGGGCACCCTTTGATGTTTGAAGCTTTGAAGCAGATAATTGCAGAAAACAGCACTTTCCAAGAGAGTAGCATGGTTGTGGTTGCAGGAGATGGTCCTTGGGGTGGAAGATACAGAGATCTTGGGGCAAATATATTGGTTTTGGGACCCTTGGAACAAGTTGAATTGGCATGTTTCTATAATGCTATTGACGTTTTTGTAAACCCCACTTTAAGAGCACAAGGTTTGGATCACACTTTGCTAGAAGCTATGCTGAGTGGGAAGCCAGTGATGGCTACTAGGCTTGCAAGCATTGCAGGTTCTGTGATTGTAGGCAACGAAATGGGTTACACATTTTCACCAACGGTGAGTGATCTGAAGAGGGCTATATATGAGTTATGGATCAGTGGAAGAGATGTTCTGAACAAGAAAGGTAAGGTTGCCATGCAAAGAGGTTTGCAACTGTTCACCGCCACAAAGATGGTGGCTGCTTATGAGAGACTTTTTCTTTGCATATCTGGTGCAATGCATGAGGACCATTTCTGTGAATACCAACCATGAGGTTACTAAATTAGTATCAAAATGTTGGAGAAAAAAACAAAAGGAGAAGCTTGTTGCTACTGATGAGTGTTTTTGTGAAGTCAAAGAAAATAATCATTAACTACTAAGCTACCACCGTCCTCGCGCACATGCTTACATGATATCTTAATTCTTAAGGCAGTTTCATAGTTAAGCCTAGGCGACAAGCGTTTACTTAGGTCACAAGTAACTGCGACAACGAAAGTCTACTACCTTTCGTAATGCTGATCCTTGCACGGTACCCTATCTAAGCACATTGCCACAACTTGTGAAACACAACGCTATCATTGCATCTAAAGTTTTATGCAATCTATTCTAAATAACATCTCTCACCAGGAGGACTCCACAGTAACATACTGTGTATTTACCCCCATTTCTGTTTTAAAAACTTCAAATTATATGGACCAAGTCTTGATATTTCTTTTCTAGATTCTGATTGATGAATGTGATCGAAATGTACTTTATACTATCATTAGTACTTATTATTATTAATATGTATTTTGGAGAATTTGAAAAATCGAACAAAATATAGTAATGCCATAAAAGAGCTTGGGTCCAACGACTCTTTATTGTAGGTCCCAACCCAAGACGCTTAGAGAATTGACTGGATTCCTGGTTCATTTGTTTTAGATTTTGATTAGATTTTAAGAGATGGTAAAAAAGCTACTCTATTTAAGAATAATATTTTAAAAAGTAGTAAATATATTTCTGATTATTTAATAAGTGATTAACTAATTACAAAATATCAATAATAAAATCTCATTTATTTCAAAATTAATTCTCCATTTGATTTTAAGATAAAAGAACCAAGTTACTGCTTGAAAAAAGACATATCAATTGCAATTGAGGTTTTGTATTTAGTCAAAGAGACTATCGCTATCACATAAAGCTGACCTTCTTGCTGTCTTACTAAAGAAACCCAAGCGGCTGGTGATTACTGCTAACTTATGGGACACAGCAGGAGGCATTGGAGAAATATTAGCTAACAGAGCAAAGTAGACATGGAAATGAAAACACAGAATGAAGGAAAAGTTCATGCTGGATTCAGAAAATGTAATTTCCTTACTTGAAATTTGTACAGGGAAAAAGGAAATTAGAAAATAGTGAAATTATTTTTATTTTTACCATCTAAATAAACGAAATAGAATTTTCATTTTCTACCCACAAACTCTGTTTTTTCAACTCACTCATATTTCTATATATCCATTTCATTTTCAACCATACCTCGGAACTGAGCGAATTTATTTGCCTTGTTCGAATAACAATGTCTACATTGGTGTAGTTATAATGAACTTTAAAACAGCATTTTGATGTTAGTAACTTTTTAACAAGTTCATTTATACAGCAACATCAATAGAAGGCATCTTAGAGCCACTCGTACATCAGAGTCATGCAAACTGAGTCTAACAATCAGTAGATTATACAAATTACATATGTACTTAGTTCCAGAAAAGACACAGTTCCAAATGGCTAATTATAATACGCTCTTTGAATGCCTAACCAAGTAATAATTCCATCTGCAAGAACAAAGACAGCAAAATTCAACATGACAAAAATACTACTATTATTTGTTAGACTCCAGGAGAATAATAAAGGCTTACAATGAGGACGAAGAACTATCACCGTTGGTGAAGTAAAATGCTTATGTATGGAGGTAATTAGCAGCCATCATTAGCTCTAGAGTTAACTCAGGTTCAATGGGAAATTCCGTTTCCTTTCCACTAGTAAGAGCAACATCTCAAGTCAATAATACAGCTATTTTCATAGACATACACGAGATAAAAATGAGAGATTTCGATCAAAGTTCCCCAAAGTAAAATAATACTTTCAACACATAAAAACTATCAATCATACTCATCCCATCATAGCAATCTACTGATATTTTACTAAATGAGTGGGCAGCCACTTAAATTGGTAAAACTATGTAATAATATTTCAAATAATTTCAAAATTATAAATAATGCATGACTATTTTAAAATATAGAAAAGCGAGAATGTACTAGTTCAACAATCAATGTCAGCGTTTCACCCTCGGATAAACTATAATTAATTCTCATCTTTGGTCTCCCACAAAGTGTGATTTTGGTTCTTTAATTACTTTTCACTCAAATGTAGTCCAACTTGTAGTTTGATATGCATGATGGAAGAAGGTAACATAATAAAAGAATTTTGTACAATGCAAGGCCTATTATAGACTTTACGATCATGAAAGTGTGACACAGACTAGATTCCAAGACAGACCAAATCAATTAAAACCATATGTTTGACTGGAGCACTAAATCCCACCAAAGTTCGTGCTCCGTAACATAAAAGCTTCCATCCAAATATGAAAAAAAAAAAACACAAATTCAGTCCTTTACAACAAAGAAAAATCCAGGATCACTTTGTATAATCAAATAATTCAACTAACTATAGTCATCTTCCTCCCTGTTCTAAATGATCCAACCTTTTCTGCTGACACAAAATTACCTCATAATGATATGCAGAAATAAAAATTGAACGGACTATGTATTGTTTATGCACAGACTAACTAGAAAAGTGGTTATTGAACATGCTAAATACTAGATCTTTGTCACAATTTACACGATTTCATCAAGGCGATGTCATTACGCTGCACTTCAGTACTCAAGAAAATTCTTTTTCACTGAGAACCAAGAACTAAAAAAAATTATCCGCAAATTCAAGAACCATGGATCTATTTTGAAGCTAATTGGTAGTAAGTAGAACTTCCGCAGACCCATTACCCACTCCGTTATTGGCGGAAATTCACTAGCATCACTATTGCATTTCAAGGTAATAGGTTGCTCCCAATACAACCTATCATGAGTTGTGAATATCTGAAAATACACTTAAGGCTTTTTATACACCAAAAGTCATATTCATTACACACACAAATAACTAGTAAAAAACGAAAGAAACATTGTATTCGGCAATGTTGCAATAGCGAAGGGAGAGAAAGGAAAACCTGGCAAATTGGAGATGCCAATAGAAGTACTGGCAAATCTTCTCCAGAATGGTGGTACTGATCTCGGGAAAGGTGACTTCGCCGTGCTGCCTCTCAGCGAAACTCCCTGTGAAAGAAACCATCATTGTGTTTATAATGAAATTTGGAACCCTAATTGCAGTGAAAAGGGGATATTAATATAACATAATATCAAACCTGGAGAAGTAAGCATGTTATGTATGGTCTGTGAAACCATTGCAGCTTCTTTGTCGACCACAAATTCAAAACCCTCCGCACTGATCAGTTTCACCGTGTCTTCCTTCTTCATCTTCTGATTCTCGCCTCCTTCACCTTGCGTTTAACTAACAAATCGATTATAGTCGGAACGTAAAAGTTCGCATTTTTCAAACTCAAGTTTTCTGGTAGGAAGGGCTTTGATCCAGGCCTTTTTGAACGGGCCTGCTTTTTGGACCTTAATTACAGACTAAAGCCCAATTATGAAGTTTTCTACAAATACAAAAATCTGAAAATATTTTTGTCGTTGAAAATAACTTTTGAAAACAAAAAATAAAATAAATCTGAATTTTTTTAAATAAACGAAACCACTAAAAATTAAAATATAATTTTGTCTGAGCCCGGGTTCGAACCGGGGACCTCTAGTGTGTGAGACTAGCGTGATAACCAACTACACCACCCAGACACAATTGATAACCGATTAACATAAAAATATATTATAATATAAAAAATAACGGACAGCGTAAAATTATAAAACTCTTGCGTCTCGGCGGGGGAGGGGGAATTCGCAGACGAACATTCCGTTCCCATCCCATCGGTAACAATGGAGGCGCGTCATGCATCTCTTGGTCGACGAACGGTACATTCCTAGCAACCTATATCCATTTCTCCACTTCTCGTTTCATTTTTTTTCTGTATTCGATCGTTGTTCATTTATCGTCGTGGTTTTTTTGTTATTGAATCGGATAATTGATCGCATCCACAGTTGGAGGAAATTCGCCAAAAGAGAGCGGCGGAGAGATTGAGCAAAACCTCTTCGGGAGCAGATCTAACCAAGGTTCCCAGCACCTCCGGTCAGAATTTTCCTCCAATATTATGAATCTCTTGTACATATATATTTTTAATTTATTATTACTCCATTTCTATGTGCATTTTTTCTTGTTTGCAATTCGAAACTAATTTTACTTTCCTTCAGAGCTTGCGGGAATGAACAAGGCCGAGAGCGGTAATAGGCTCTCTGAGGTAAAATCTTTGTTGTATTATTAATCATGTCGTTCATTATATTGTCTATGGATCAACGATTAATCACCATCTATACGAATTAATTTTTGAGAGACGCAAGTTTTCTGAATTGCAACTGCATTGATTTTTGGCGTACTCTCTTTTCACAGACAGATTTTAGTGCTCTATTGTCTCAACTGAAAGGTCTGCAAAACAAGAACACGCAGTTGGAGGAAGAAAACAAGAAAATAACTTTGAAGGTGAAGATTCATTCTGAATGCATACGTGCTGTTTATTTCTTTATTTGCAAATCTATCCAAGAAAAAGAACAGCCTAGGCTGATTGTATTTGTGTCTATTATCGCAGCTTCAAACGATGGAAACTGATAATGGTGCAATGCGCAAGCAGTTGAATGATCTGGTAAACTAAAAGAACGTGATAATGAATTCTTTTAGTTTGAGTTACAATTTTGTTAGTGAAGAAGAATATATTGTCTCTCGAACGCATGAACCCCAAGTTAGCAAGAACATAGTTTAGAGCTAATTACTACAGCACTTCATGTATGGAGATTGGTGTTGGAATAGTTTTAAAATTTATGTACCTTAATTTTAAATCTCACTTGGATTCATGCAGGAGCAAAACACAGTGCCATCTCTACGTAAGGCTCTGAAAGATGTTGCAATGGAAAAAGATGCTGCAGTTGTTGCGCGGGTAACTATATTCAAACGCTTATTCATGCCTTGTGGACTGCTTCACCTTGTTTCTAATCTTCCACAATTCCGATTAAACCTTACATATTAGTGCAGGAGGACCTTTCAGCACAACTTCGTACCCTGAAGAAACGTCTTAAGGAAGCAGAAGATGAGCAATATCGTGTATGGGACTTGATTTTACAAAAACACTTTGATGAAGAACCATTTTTCTTTTCTAACTTAGAATGTTTTTTACTATATTGGTCTAGGCTGAGGAAGATGCAGCAGCATTAAGAGCAGAATTGAACTTAATTCAGCAACAATCTATGACTAATACAGTTAGCACAATTCCATCATTTGGTAATCCACCAGATCATTTTCAAATTCAAAGACTACAAAAGGAGCTAGATGGTTTAAAACTGGAACTGCAGGTGGTGTTATGATTATGTCATTGGCATTTTCGAATCTTTTCTTTAATTTCTTTTCCTTTTGTCTCATGGTGATTAAATTTTATAGCGAGAATCACTGTTGAGGCACCAGGAGCAGGAACAATTAGCAAAAGAGCAGGCCCGCAGTGCCTCATTGATATCTCAAAATCAGGAGTTGGAAGAGAAACTTAAGTCAATACCTATAGAGGCTCCAGGTTATGCCAATGAAAACTTTTGCATAATTTATATTAAGTTTGTATTGACTGAATGAAACTAAGCATGCCAACAATCCATTATATAATCAGTTGCACTTCTTTGATGCCTTATAACTTCCTAGTATCCTTATTCTTGATGGCATATGCATGAATTCAAGCTCTTCAAAATTGTAGAAAAGATTGGTGGAAGCAATTATCTTTCAACTATTTGTTGATTATTACTAGCATCTACCCATCTATTTATCCCACAAACTCTTTATCGTACTATTAAGTGGCTATTTTTGTAGCAATGATGTTTATGGACTCTGTTCAGCTTCAATACCTGTTCACATACATTTAACCTGATATTTCATATTGTGGAATTGGTGTACTTTAACGCGGCATTGACCTTGATATGTATATTTTGCAGAAGTCTCAGATACAGCTGCTCCCAAAGCATTTTCTTTGGTGAGAAAAACTTCTTTATTATTTATTCAGTGAATTTTCAATTTTTCTATTGGTTAGCTTATCGAATTATTGGCCATAAATTTAAGTTACTATTTCATTCAAACCATTGACCAGTTATTAGCAAAATTACTAGTATCTGTGTTGGCTGTTGTCTAGTTAAAGTTATGCATGATTTATAATATGGAAAATAGGATGAGTGATGAATAGGGAGCTTTTGACTTTTACTTGTATCTTCGTGGGGAGAGCAGAAATCACTTTCATTTCTTCTAAGAATAAAAGTAATGGCCAAAATATGCGTAACATGGCTGTTTTGGCAGTTGATGATGAATGACCTAAACTGTTAACCCCAACCCCATTTTGCAAACCAATGTATTTGTTGTCTAATGATCATCCAGCCTTTTTACTGATGTCTAATTTTCTTTGCGTAAATGTTTTTCGAATTTCATAAATCTCAGGAAGACAAGCAAAAACTTGATATCCGGTTGCATGATATGGCTTTAGCCATTGAAAGATTGGAAAGCAGCAGGCAGAAACTTCTGATGGAGGTGAAGTCTCTTTATCTAAATTTTGATGTATACGTTCTCTTACTAAAAGAAAACCAACATTGCTTTGTATATGGCATCTCATGGAGTGATTGGTTTGTCATCTTGACGGCAGATTGACTCACAATCTACAGAAATTGAGAGGCTTTTTGAGGAAAATTCCAACATTTCAAATTCATACCAAGAGGCAATTCAAGCATCTATGAGATGGGAAAACCAGGTAACAATCAACATCAGGGGTTTGAGCGAATATAATTTATGGTTACTGGTGTAGTTTAATCATGTAAGGTCTCGGCTGTACAGCATTATTTACAGGATTTTTTTTTTCTAAAGTTTTCGAAGTCAGGAATCTGTACATCTTTTGAGTTTAGACTAATGAAATTCATTTAATAAATCTTGACTTCGAATTTGTGCTCTGGCGGAGAAATTTGGTACAAAGGTTCTGTATTACTGAAATCTGTGTTAATGTCTTACTAGTTATTAATATGCCAGGGCTGAACAATTTTATGTGTGGTGCAAATCTTGGTTTACTTGACAATATATACAAAACCTCCTTTTACTTTTATAACTTCTAAGTATCTCAGTTATATATATATATATATATATATATATATATATATATATATATATATATAGTTATATAGTTATATAGTTATATAGTTATAGTTATCTCTGAGAAAGTAATTTCATTTTTATAGGATTGAATATATGTTTTAATTCCCTATAAATGTGACTTGATTTGGTTTTAATCCTAATAAATGCCAACAATTAATCTTTGCAAAACTATTTATTTTAAAAATGGTTCCTATCACTATTTATTGCTGACATGACTCTAGAATGGTTGCTAGCCTGACGTGACTAGATGTATGCTACATGCTACATCACTTGTAAATTTTAATAGGATCAAAATCAATAAAAGAATTGGAGGACTATTATCAATTAGTCATATTTAGAGAGATTAAAAATATGCTTAAATGGACATTGAGAACTGGTTTTCTCTTGGTTGTCTTGATTTTCCTGTACGTTCAGCTTTGGCCGAGATTTGAATGGTGGTTAGATAAATTTTAGTTCTTGATTGATGATATTAAATTCAACTATTGTTATATCTGAGTTTTTTTATTTAGAAGTTTGCATTATAAATTTATGAACAAACACAATAGTGTTCCAGACTGAAAAAGTCTTATTATCACCTGTATTGACCTATGATTCTTCAGGTGATGGAGTGTCTTAAGCAAAATGAAGAGCTTCGTGGGATTCTAGATAATTTGAGAGACGAACAGGCTAGGGGCTTGCCAGACTCTTCTAAAAACGGAGCACATGAGATGCCTTCCTTGGCATCAACAGAAGAGATGACATCTATGAAGGTTAGTTACACTGTGCGCATGACATATTTTGTCCCTCTTTGTTGTCAATTCATGTCATTGACTTGCTTGATCAAATTCAAATCTTATTGGTCAAATGTTGTTTGCTTTTAAAATGAGATGCATCCAAATTTTCTGATTTTTCTTCTGAGAAATTTCCAGGGGATTTGATTGAGGTCTGTACGTTCTCTATACTTTTTAAAATCGGTGTTCATGCCTTCAAAAATTTGCATTTTTTTGTTTGCTTGGCAGGGCCAACTTGTGAAGGAACAGAGGAGAGCAGAGGCACTATCGGCAGAAGTCATGCAGCTTTCTGCTCAGCTCGAACAAGTCAAACAAGCATATGATGGTCTTACACGATTGTAAGATTCTCTCTTTCTGTATTTTTCCGGTGGTATCGAAAGCCACACATTCATTCATTCATTCTAGCCATTGATTTCTTACCTTGTTCATTTATATGAAAAACTACCCTGCAGCTATAGGCCAGTGCTGCGCAACATTGAAAGCAATCTCATAAAAATGAAGCAAGACAACACGTTAGCAGTACAATGATGGTGATGAGCAGTTGCATGATGATATTCCGATTGTGATTGTGAAACCCTTGTTGGAAGACATGATTTTGCAAAGCCTACAGAATTATTTTTTACCATTTGATATTTAGTTTAGTAAAAGTGAAACAAGATGTTTCAGTAACTGGTGGTTATGGGTCTTGTGCTGTTTATTACCACACCGCTCAAGAAGCCCTTGTAACATAGATGTGAATTTGTGAGACTTGTCATTCTTTATGCTAATATTAATTTGTGAAAACAAACACCTCCTTTTTCTTTTGTTAATCGAGTATGATTTTGATGATAGTTTTGTGCAAACCAAATTTTGATGGAAAGTTGCAATGAATAAATTTCCTGGTAGATTTGCATCTATAACAGACTCACTAAAATCACATCTTGTATTTTGATCTTGGAGAAATTGTTCACAAGCTTGATACCATAAATTACTAAATTGAAAAATAAAATCACATTAGAGTCTTGACTTAATTAGTTCATTCACTTTTGAAACTAACCACAGTTTTGAACCTTTAGATGTATTAATTTTTAATTCTAGACTCATTCACATTTGATCTTTTTCACCCTCTAAAGATGATTTCTGGTGATTGGGGCGATATTTGACATGATGGTAAAGTTCAGTTTTTCTTTTTCTGCGTCACTTCACCTCTTATTTGTTCTTCAACTGCTCTACCTGGATTTTTGCTTTTTTGCTGACCTTGTCGACTCCATATCTCTCCCTTCTTTGTCTCTGTCTCGTTAAACTACTTTATCATTACATTTTTTTTTCTGCTCTCTGTCGTAGGTTGAAGTACCGGCTCAATGGAGCTCTTATAATAAATGCTCGCTACATAAATTGATATTTTTTATTGCTTTACTTTTTGCATTCTTTTCTTTTGATGCTAGTTTTTGAAATTTGAAAATAACTTGCGGAAGTGGGGTTGCAGTGGGAGTCAACAACGACAAAGGAAAAAGTGAGGTAGGTTGAAAGGAGAGGAGGAAAGGAGAGAAAATGTGTATGGTGATGGAAATATTAATTCACAGAGGAGAAAACATTATATAAGAACATATCTCCTTAATCCGATGACGGATAACTTTTAAGCCTTTAATAAAATGTCTGATTTTTATTTTAATATTAATAATTATTTTTTCAAATCGGTCACATGTTAAATCATGAATTTTTTATTGAAGTATTTAAAGAAATGTAAAAGTATTTTTAGGATAATACTAAATAATTAACTACGTTCTAAGACCAATTAACATGCATAACAGATATTTTTCTTTCTCATATAATTACATGAGATATTAGAGTCATATCAACCTTTTACACAAGCTAAAAGCTTAGACACAGGTAAAAATACTCTATATATTTTAAGTATCGGATCTTGAGTTATCACGTTTGTCTATATTAGGCTTTTTGTGTTTTATGTGTTGTTCCCATAGGTATTTCAATTGTGATCCTTTGCTGACTTATATATCACTATTTATATATTACTATTTATTATTGTACATTTATTTACAATTTACCCATAAAAAACGACATAACTGTTAGGTCCTCTGTACTGTTATGCACATTTTATCCATATCAAGGAATAGGACTACATCAATTTTCAATGTAATGATTGTCCATGCTAAAGAAATAACCAATACTGATGGAAGATGTTCAATACTTAGGTAGGTGAGCAGATAAAAGTTTCTGTTTGTACTGTTAAGTTTTGAAGATAATAGGTAACAAGCCATGAATTGGGAATTCTGGTCAAATTGATACACTCTTAGTGCAAGGTTAAGGTTGTTCTCTCTTCATGTTGATAGTCTGAATAAATGTTAATTAATTTTGTCTTGAAGTTCAGATATTTAGACACCTATCTTTAACTTTTTAGACAAAAAGTTGTGAAATAAAATAAATACTAATACCAGATATTCATGTTGTGGATGCAATTGCTGGTGATCACGAACTTCTATCAAAAGTCACGTTAGTCTCGTTCGCCTCCCGACCCAATGTGGTATGAAATAAAAGTTTCAAAAAAAAAAAACACAAAAAAAAAATCATTAAATTTAGAATAATGGTTTCACACATATAAAAAAAATTAAAAATAATTTACTAATAGAGGTTCAACCTTCAACCATATTTGACTTTACAAAAATTGTAGCTAAATAATGTTTTATTGTTTTAAAGAATAAAAAACCTATGTATCAATAAATTAGAAATTTGATAATAGGAAAAATTTGGTGATGGGGAACAGGATAAATCTCATCCATGCAATTGAAATTTTCATAATAAATTAATAATTAAATTTATTTTTTAATATTAACGGTGAGATTTAGGACTTGACTATGTGCAGTTTGTCTTAAAAACTTAGAGGATCCGATGCAGTGTTGGAGTAACGGAAAGATAAAGAAGAAGCAGACATTGACACGTGGGAGCTGTGTTTAAAATCGGATGCAAACCTATTTATATTCCTCTCTTTATTCTCTCTCTGGTCCGTCCCTTCTCTCTCTTCGCCGCTCAGTTCTCACTCTTCACCCTCCTCACAAACCCTAGCCTGCAATTTTTCATGATTCCTCTCTGTCCCTTCCATTGAACTTTTCTCAAATCGTTCGTGAAAGAACAATTATTGGAGACACTCGGAAACTCTTCTAAAGATACGGTTCGTTCTTGATGGCGGCTTCCACCAGCCAGGTCTACATCGATGTAATTGAGGATGTCATGGTCAAGGTCCGTGACGAGTTCGTCAGCAACGGCGGTCCCGGCGAGGAAGTTCTCAAGGAGCTTCAAGCTGTAATTAAATATCATTTCCACCTCTTCTGTTTTCATATTTCCAGGATTTATTTTCTTTTAAATTCCTATAATCAGTAAATAAATCGGATTAGTTATGTTTATACATCTATTTCAAATGGTTATTGATTTAGTTTGGAAATCTTTTCTGTGTCGGCTGGTTTGTTGATTCGGATCGTCTTGATGTTATTTATTTTATTATTTTATTATTGTTATTATTATTACTACCATTACTACAGTGTTAAATATGTTCGTCAGTTTTTTGTTTTTTGTTTTGTAATTGGCTTAGATGTGGGAATCAAAGATGATGCAAGCTGGCGCTGTGCTAGGTCCCATAGAAAGGTCCACTGCGGCTAAGCCAACTCCCGGTGGTCCTATTACTCCTGTTCATGATCTTAACATGCCGTATGAGGGGACCGAGGAGTATGAGACTCCTACTGCTGAGATGCTTTTCCCCCCTGTGAGTTTGATCCACATCGTAGTTATAAGTTCATCCAGTGATGTTTTTTAATATTCTTTAATGAGTTAAAATTATTGGATTGCCCATATGCACTTTTGAATGTGCAGACTCCGTTGCAAACGCCAATTCAAACCCCTTTACCTGGAACTGGGGATAACTCAAATTATAACATTCCTACTGGACCAAGTGACTATCCCTCTTCCGCAAATGACAACAGAGGAAATGCTGATGGAAAAGGAGGAAGGCCTGCTCCATATATGGTAATGCTTGAATTGTTAACTGACCCCATTCTATATCATATAAGTATTTTTCAATTTATCATGTCAAATTACCTATTTTCATTTGTTCCATAGTTATCAATCTCAAGCAGTGATACGCCGTGGCCAACTCTGAAAACACTATAGCAGTGTAGCGCATTGCCACTACTCTAAGATGCAAATTGAATAATTTATTTATACCATACGCATAAATGCTAAAGTATTTATAAAATTAATCAGAATTCATGGCATATTCATAATTAAATAAAAGGTCACATGTTTTGGCAATATGTAAGTAAGCAGTAATTGAAGTCAAGGAAACAAAAAAGGTTTAAAAGACTTCAAATTTCAAATACAAGTCATCATAAAAAAACAAGAGTGGTTGTTATTCAGAAAACAATGTCCAGTTAGAATAAAAATTAAACTGTGGATCTTAGAAAACTAGTGACTGGAAGCACAGAAAAGTGAATGAAAGACCTATTATTACAAAGAGTTGGCTGGAACATCACCGTCCTTGCAGGTAAATGGCTTGAAAATGCTTTGTAATGTTGAGAATCTAACTAAAGAAACAAGGGAAGGGGGGAGGGGGTGGTGGTGGTGTTCTTCAATAGATGGATTAGGGTACCTCACTTGTAATTTGGGTTTATCCCACAGAACTTGTTTGACTTGTAAGTTAAGAATTACTCAAGTCTTAAAAAGACTACATCGGCGATATCTGTTGTGCCATATCGCCCAAAGACATTTCGAGTATGGACAACTGTTGTAGCCCAATAATACCCCTTCACTCTTAGGAATATTCACTTTTAGGAATATACATTTAAAATATAGACAAATATAATGTACGCAGATACAATCTTAAAATTTTGGCTTTAGAGCTTAACTCAATCCAATAAAAGTGACTTGCAAGATGAAGACTACTCAAGTTTAATAAGGACTTCATTAGCTATATTTATAGTTAGTCTGAGATCTAAATTCTCACTGAATCAGCAGGGTATGGAAGATAGGTGGGAATAAGGTTTCTGTTCCTCTTAAATAGAAATGGGGTGGAAATCTAATATTGTGTCAGTAATATAGCATCAAATGGCACCATTCTGTCACAAGGGGAATACTGGCATAGATGGTTGTGATTTCACCCCAAAGTAGCCACAATCTGCATTGCTACAACCACTGCAAAAAGACTAATCTGCAACAGGTTACACAGAAGTAGCTGGTGGAGTGTAGTACTACTCATGTTTAGTTATAGTACGCATTTGACTACTATGTGGGAACCAGCATCAAAATAGGAATTTTTAAAATTCTTAAAGGAGGCATGCAAACTTTCACCTTTAGAAACACTGAAAATTATGCTGTTTTGAGGGGAAAAAAATAGGTACTCAAATGATGTCCGCTTCTTTGGATGCAATTGTGGGCATTATTTAAAATGCACTACTATTCAAACTTAGTAGTTGTTCTTCACTGCTATAGTGTGCTACTTATAACCGTGTTTAAATCTCTCAAGTGACTAAACTATTTTGTTTAAATCATTTTCATGGGCTTTTTTAAGGTGTATATTAAATATTATATTTATTAACACTTCTACAGCAACCTCCTTCTCCTTGGATGAACCAGAGACCCTCACTTGATGTCAATGTTGGTGAGTGCCATTTAAATTCAGGTTAAAATGTTTAGTCAAACAACTTTGCAGTTAATGGTGTGTATTACTGTAGCTTATGTGGAAGGGCGTGATGAGGCAGACAGAGGAACTTCTAATCAACCTCTGACACAGGTAAATGAGCTAGTTAGGTCAGATAGAATAATGCTTTCTCTGTTGTCAAAATTTTAACCTCATCATGGTCGTACCTTGTAAACTCTGCACATTGCGCTACTGTTGTTGCAAAACACATTATAGGTATTTGTTTAGAATGTCAAGCCTGAACTTCCTTCACGTTTAGATATTTCTGATGCTTTAAAAAAATCCAGGACTTCTTCACTATGTCATCAGGAAAGAGAAAACGTAATGATTTGACTTCTCAATATAATGCTGGTGGATATATACCTCAACAAGATGGAGCTGGGGATGCTGCTCTTGGAGTTTTTGAAATTGAGGTATTCTTGTTTTCTTATTGGTCAGCAGCATATATATCAGATGTTTGTTCATTGTTTGTAAGTGGCACTGTAATGATGTTAATAATTTAATTTCTTATCTTTATCATTTTTGTTTCCATTGTAAATGACCCTGATTTTTTACTGGATTGGAGCAAGGATATTCTAGTTTTATAATTCTTTTGTTATTTTTGGCACTTGTCATTCCAATCCCTTGAAAGTGTATTGTTTTGTATGAGAGTATATGCTCTTTCTCAAACATTGGTTACCAATTGGTCAGGAATAGAATGAGGGATTAAGGAGGGAGGGGGGAACCTACACTGCATCTGTCAATTTTGAAAAAATGTAGATTATGCACAGATATTTTTAAACACATTTGAGTATTGTGACAGTTTACCATGAATACAAATGAATAATCCATTCAACTACATCAAAACTATGAAGGCCCACATCCCAAAACTTTGCCCCCACAATAAAAGAAAAGTAATAAATCGTTTTTTTTTTTTTTGTCAGCTGTATGAATGGTTTAATATCGGGCCAAGTCTTTAGAATTATGTTCCTTTTTTGTTCTGAACATTTCTACCTTAGAATTGATTTTCCACAATGATGCAGTATATTTCTCCTTGCTATTTATTTTTGTAACTCTTGTTATTTGTGTATTCTTTTTGTCAATTTCCTGCTTGAATCTCTTTCTTGTGCATTGGACTATTGTAAGATCAGTATAAACTATTTTTCTTTGCTAGGGTCTTCAATTGTAGTTATACTTTATAATTGATTTTGTCTATATTTCTTGCTGTAAACCTATTCATGAGATAGTGTTTATCTTGGAAATTTTGATATCTTATTTTCAGTCTTCCGTTGTAATTTTACAGTTTTTTGTGGCACTTTATTATGAGGCCAATTATTCAGCTCTTCAAGAACATAGATTCCGATTTCCATGTAGATGTAGATATTCTAGGTTGAGTGAATTTAGTTACCACCAGTCCGCCTGGGAGCTGCTTGACAATGTTCTAGTGTTTACTAACTTCAGAAATCTGATAAAAAATTGTCTTAAATTTCTATTTTCAGAATTGTTTTACTGTCATCTCAACTTTCAGGATGAAAGTAATAATGCTTTGCTGTCACAATGATCTGCAGTTTTGACATTTTTCTCGTTACTGAGAAATTTAAATTGTCAGCTTCTTGTCCTTTCCACTCTTTGACTGAATATACATTTTTCTGTTGCTTTTTACAGTGCATGAGCGTGCATGTTATCTGTGTTAATAATTCATTGACTTGCTTGGTTGATGGGAAAAGGATATTCAGTTACTAATCCTTAGAGATCACTCTTCCAGGTAAATGGGGAGAACATCTCCATTAATTCACATCACACTGTTTCCAAAGGGAAAATGCCAGCAGATTTGGAGAGGTTGACTTCTAGCATTCCTCAACTTGATGGACCAATTCCATTTGATGATGATGTGCTTTCTACTCCAAATGTGAGTAGTATTATTTGTCCCGTCTCCTTCTGTCCCTTACATTTTTGGGAAAAACACCCGCTTTTAGTTCTTGGTAGATAGAGAGACCCGAGCTTTCTAATTTTGCAATTAATAACCACGTTCAAGGTCAGTGTTTCAATAGCCACTTTATTTATATTTAATGAGTTCTTATTCATAATTTGAGTTATTCTTTCCTTGGAAAACTATGAAAGAAATGGAACCTTGGAGATCATTTCAGTAAGTTATGTGTAGTAAGAAAAATCAGAGTTTTGAGTACTTGTACTCCCATTTATACGGATGTCTGTTTATGAGCTACTTCTTTCCGTATTTAAAATTAATAAAGCAGGATGAGTGAAGCTGTAATTCCATATTACTTTACAAGGAATGTAAGGGATTGTTATTTTTTTAATTCTTAAAGTGTTTGCAATTTGAACAAGATGTATTTTGTAATATACTAACATGTATATAATTTGGAGCATGAATTAGTTGCTCATTTAATAATGGGGATTGATTTGCCTAGCTGCTATACCCAAGCTTAATGATACCTTTGGTTCTTAAAGACTCCAATTGATTGGATGGATTGTAAAACACCACTTAACTCTGCAGTTACTAATTTTTCCATGTTCTAAATTTCATTATGCTTCATTTGGCACTTCCTCCACCATGTCTTGTGTTCTATCATCTTGCTTTATTTCATCCTGTGGCAGATATACAACTATGAAGGAGTGTTCAGTGAAGACTACAACATTTCTAATACACCAGCTCCTTCTGGTAATTCCATTACATGAATGTATTAAGTATATTGTGAAAATTTTTACGGCTTATATATTTTTTATCTGTTACTGTTGCTGATTATTTTTCCTTTATTAATTATTAGAAGTGCCAGCTAGCACCCCTGCTCTTGTGGCTCAGAATGAAGCGGGAAATGATTATGATGACGATGATGATGAACCTCCATTAAATGAAGAAGATGATGATGAATTGGATGACATAGAACAAGTAGATGATCAAAATACACATCATCTTGTTTTGGCTCAGTTTGATAAGGTAACAACTTCCCTACACTCTGTGAACTAGAAGTAAAGGGATTTGTGATATGATGCAGCTAGTGTGGTTCAGGGTTGGATGATTATTCTTTCTAATATGGTCTATCTTGACAAACATTTAGGTGACTCGTACCAAGAGCAGGTGGAAATGCACATTAAAGGATGGTATCATGCATATAAATAATAAGGACATTCTCTTCAACAAGGTTTGTCACTGATGAAGGAGAACAAGTAATGTTATTTTCTACTTTTCCAATTTAATTTATCAAACTGTCATACATCTCTGCAGGCGACAGGAGAGTTTGAATTCTGATTGTGTTGGAGATGGTGCTTTCTTGAACCATGATTCGGAAATGTCATCAAGTGTTTCAAGATCTTTCCTTGATTATAATTAGGTGAAACATTCAGGAAGAGAAAAATCCTTTTACCCTTTCGAGACTGTTGTTTCCATGTTGGCCTCCTGTACATAGAGAATGAGCAATTTTTTGGCCTTTACCTGATATTAGAGACTCGGGCATTTCCTTGAACCCCACCATTTGTAGTATGTGGTTCCTCTAGTTCTGTATACTTGGGCGCTTTGGTTAATTTAAGAATCCTTTGTATGATAGTGATTGTTAATTTTGGATTGTGGTTATCTCAGGCTTAGCTTTTGAACACTAAAATCGGGGTGCGTGCTAAAGACATATGAAACTTTAGACAGTAGAAGAAAGGAAAATCTAACATTGGTATATTAAGGTTCACAATATTGTTTTCTACAACGTTTTTATATATATATATATATATATATATATATATATATATATATATGTATATATATATATATGCTCTTCTGGATTAAAGAACGACTTAGTTTGTAACTGATTTTCTTGGTATAAGGATGTTGTGTGCTTGTTATAGTACATCGTGGGCTTAATTGAATTACAACTATTCTATTAAAAAAAATGTTTTAACATTTTTGTATACAAGTTATTTGTTTCATTTTTTCATTCATCGAAATAAGTACAGAAAAGTTGCTCCACTTCCTATATCTAACATCTAAATAAAACAATTTTTTTCCCGATTTCTACCAATCTTTTTTCTTTCTTTCTTTTTATTTCACTCCTCTTCCAAACAAACACAAAATAAGCATGTATAAATGATATCTGTAATGACCGTACCATCATTTTTCTCGTACGAAAATTAGAAGAAATCTTACAAAATACAATATGTCAACCATTTTAGTTACGGTCATTCCATAAGAAAAAGCATGATTTGCAAAATTCTTCTTGTTCAAGTGAGTCCGTATGTTATTATAGAAATGGAGATAATTTTATTGCATAGTGAATTAAAATGGTAGCATCAAGAACACTTTTTATAATAATAAAAATACCATACAGAACTATCGTACATACACATATATATATATATATATACTATTCGCCGACTCCCCATGAAAAATCAAACATATATAATAATAATAGTGCAATATAATTATATATAATAAAATAATAAAGATAAAAGTATGAAAATAATAATAAAAATAAAATTATAACTTAACATTTAATTAATATTAATTTATGACAATAAAAATAATTTAGTCATTTTATAAATATATTACTTGTGGTTTTTTTCTCACTTTATTATATTCTTTCATTCAAACAATACAATTTTTTTACTTTTTTTTTCTTTTCGACTTTCTTATTTTCGTTCTTTATCTGAACACAGAAATTTGTAATTTTTAAATTTTCTGTAATTTGTTCTTTAAGATTTTATCATCCATTGAGACATGACAAGTCACTCAATATTTAACAGACCACATTTAAAAGTTATTTAAACTCTTTTGCAACGATAACAATAAGAACTAAAAGGAGAAGAATGTCACAAGGAACAAGAGTAGTTGGAATTTAAAAAAAATGTAGATTAAAAACTAGTAATCTGAGAGACAAAGATGTGCAAAAGGCCTAACGAAAAATTATTGTCAGCATGAATATAAAATTGTAAATATATCTTATGTAGTTTTGTTTTTCTTCACCCTAACAATTACAAAAGAATGAAAATGGTAAAGACTACAGAATAAGTAAACACTTCTTACCTAACTTTAACAATAACTGCATGTGTTTGCACTTAAATGGAATACATTTGAGTTGAAAAATAATGCATAATCTCTAATTGAACCCCAAGATGATGCTAAGTAAGATCATTATTACTTTCCTAAAAACTAAGGACAGTGAAGTGCAGGAGTTACCTTCCCCTCACACCTATTTTTATAAACAAGAAATAACACAAAGAAAAATGGTGAATACATAATTCACTAGGCATGATTCACGAAAACACATTGCTTTTGGAAGAAGCTACAAAAAGATGACGATGAAGCATGGGGAAATGAAGCCATAGCTGGATGCTCCCAACCAGTGCACAAAGTCCTATTCTCATTCATGCCACCACTGCCATTGTTCTTCTCAATATTCTCTGATGTTCCAACATGAGCAGTGATGTCTTCATAAATGGGTTGATGGGAAAACGTAAGTGGAGATAACAATGGAATGGCCTTTGAAACCTCTCCAAAAGGGTTAGAGGGTCGATCACAGTAAACCTTATCAATGTCAAGAGATGCAGGTGCATGCTTCTGAAGCCTCGTAGTGCAGCCTTCTCCTCTTCTTCTTCTCATCAAGCTTTGGCATTCCATTTCCATCAATGTATGAGCTTTCTAATTTGTCTCAAGTTGCAACTAGGAACGAGTGTAATGATGAGCTCTATAAGTTTATTCCTCTTTGCTCTGGACAATAATGATATCAACAACAACGTGTATGAATTAGTGTCATGCAAGTTTTTACTTGTGCACTTGTAGAGATTTAAAAGGAACGAAGGAGAAGAAGATAAAGCTTAGCCTCATAAACAACTCAGCAACAAAACGATACTACTTTTGGATGGTTTGTAGCTTTTGTAGGAGCACATGTCCCTTTATTCCTTTGTTCAAATCTTTGTTTTTTAGTTTGTTGTTCAATGTTTTCCTCCGCAGAGTAAGGAGGAGAAGAATATTGAGAAACAAGATCCCAATATAGAAACATTACAGCAATTATTTATACATGTATGTTATAACATTTTCAACAATATTATAACTAATAAGATTTAGTTGTCTTAATGACTTATATATATCAACACATTTTCATTTACGTATTTGCATGCATTTATGATCCATTGTATAATTAAGTTTAAGAGATTAAATTTATTTCATTTTTTGATTTAAATTGTGATTCATTATACTTATAAATGAGATATTAGATATGAAAGACGTATATAAATTTGTTAAAGAAACTTATCTTTAAATTGTTCACCTTAACATTTAATTGTTCCTTGTTTATATAGTATTCATTCTTATAAAAACTCTATTCCTTGGACGTAGATATAATTAATTTATGAAAGCAAAAGGTTATATGTGATGAGTACAAAGAAAGCTCTATAAAAATGAGATCTATAACGTATTGCAATTTAGAAATGCTAGAATAGTATACTATAAAAAATTATGTTAAATTAAATGTGACAATTTGATTTGATAATTTTAATTTTTTTTATAATATAGTATCAAACTTATAGAATTGTCGAATTTTATTTTATATTAAGTATGTTATTTATAATTGACAATTTATTAAATGTCATAAGTTATAATATTATGAAGTGACATTTTCTAAAAAAATCATAATTTATTCTTAATTAACTCTACTTTTTTGTATTTCTTATTTTTTAAACTCAATCACTCTTTTCTTCAAAGTCACTCGTTAACTCTTATTTCTTATACTCTCAATCTCACAGTTGTGAAATGATACTTGAATTTAAAATAATATTAGTCAGGTTTAAAACAAAAATAAATAATGTTATATTATGTTCACTTTAAAACATAAAAAATCACTGCAGATTAACATATTTTATTTTATATTTTGATGTACAGTAGTAATCTAATATGAATATAAATCTTTAATAATAAATTAATTGAAATATTTAGACGAAAATGTTATTTTTTTGTACTTTTTTTCTTTTATAAATGAGAGTATGCTACGGGGAATTTTCTCTTTACACTCTTTTAGTAGACAAAAAATAAATAAACAAACTTCCCTACAAATAAGTTAAAAGATTTAGATAACTGGGAAAACTTTTATATATTGTATTGGACATTATTTACTTTTAACTTTTGAAAGAAGTTATTTACTTTAGCTTTCTTGTTTCTTTCACTATATGTATTTATGAAAAAAAATTCCGAACATGTTTAAAATATATTTCGCATAATTAGGTAATATTAGATTATTAGAATATAAAGAAACATAGAGGAGTGAAAACAGTAAAATGTGGGAATGGAAATTGAAAGTCCAATAGAAAATGGGTAGAGAGAAAGAAAGCCCAAAGAGAAAAAAAGAGAAATGAGAAGGTTGGGCCCAAAGTGAAGATCAGAAAAGGGGGTTGAAGGTGGAGGTGGTGGTTACGCAGCAGAAAGAACGATTTGGAATCGAAAGAAGAGTCAGTTATGGGCGGTGCATTGTGGGGGACGCGCGTGATGGAGATCGTGAAGAAGCATGACTCCGGTGGACTCGTTTGGAAGAGAATTAAACTCACCACCACCCGGAAGGCCAACGCCAAGAAGCGACTCCTCCGCGTTTGGCAGGTTCTCATCGCTCTCTATTCTTCCTTTTTAGGGTTTCTTTCCTTCTTCTTCTTCTTCTTCTTCTTTCTCGATAATCACATTTCTCTTTTTTTCTTCTGAATTCGTTTTGAAGAATGAAGCTGTCCTGAAAGCATGTTCTGAATCTGCTCCCGCTCCTGTTCCTGCCACTGCCAACAACTCCTGACGGAAGCTTGTTTCTCGTCACTCAATCCATTTTTCACTCCAAAACCAATTTGTAACCCCCAAACATCCTACTCCATCTACTTTTATAAACTGTTTTGTAATCTGTGGTTCTTAATATATTTTGGTAGTTATTCTTACTGATTTAGATTCTAATGCTATTATTATCGTCTTTTGTTCCTGCTTCGAAATTTTATTATTTTCAATTCTGGATAACTTTCTTTGATTTTATAATCTGCTTTGAGGTTTCAATTAACTTGGATGAATCGTTAAGAAATAGTACTGCAGGAAAAAAATTCAAAAATTATAGTTCATTTAACCAATTAATTTATGCACACACCAACTCTTATAAGTCTGAGATGTTTTCAGAAACATAAAGAGGCCGTTTATTTGACTTATGCATAGCTGGTAAAAAATTCAAATATGAAATAATAAATTTATCTTGTTTTATTCCAATGATTATAATATTCCATACAAAACACACTCGAAAACTCAAATATGAGACTGAGAAGTTCTTACCATTCTATAGGCAGCACCTTGTTGTCTTAACTTAGTAACAAAAGCGACAGTAAAAGGACTTCAGTATCGTAAATTTGTGCAGTGTTTTCTTTCTTTTTTATTCTATTCTTCAGAGACACTGATAAAAAAACAATTACATTACCGTTAAAAGAAAATTCTATTCTTCAGAGATCATATACCACCAAACACTAAGCCATAAAATCAGCCAAAGTTGCAATGACAATACACTGTTTTTCTGATGAATCCTTCTATAAATTAGTAAAAGTATACACGGTGCACATTGCACTCATTTCTGTGGATAAATGGTACACAGTTTATTCCATATATTGAATTTTACAAAACATTGGAAATGACTTTTCGGGTCTGGTTATTATTATATACATACACAACATGGCAAAAAAGAAAGCGTGTTGTCATATACAAAGTTGCATGAAGGCCATCCTTGGAGGACTTAATTTGTCTGTAGAATTCTCCCACGGTTCTCATCCTCAACAACTGCAAAATATACTACAATATCACATGAATATTATAGATTTTATGTAGTGAAAAAAGAGCTTTGGATGAAAAAAAGATGATAGTATCAAACAGATATGATATATAGGATATATGGCAGAAAGGTGCATATGTAATAATAGTTTTTACCTTGTTGAGTTTGTGATGAAGTGCGTGTAGTAGGAATTTTGACTCCATATTCTTCTGATGGCTCCTCATTCCCGAGAAATGAATTTACAGCTCCTCTCACCTTGTCCATCATGCCTGCATTACTAGAAGTTCTGCTTGGATCATTTTCTCCAGATGTCACCTGAAGGTGAGACGTAGTTTTTTCATCATCCCGTAGCCTTGACTTGCGCGTTGAATAATCTTTGGCCGAAACACTCTTTTGGCTTGTGTTTTTCCCACTCATTGAAGCAGCTGAGAAGGATGATGATTTTTGAAATGGAATCATATTTGTGGCATCATTCCCTTGTTCAGACCTGTTCATTGAATCTTTGAGTGAAAAAGTCTTCTGTGTAATATTCCCACTCTTTGAAGCAGATGAAGATGACAAATCTTGCTCTGGAGACTCAATTTGGACATCATACTCTTTTCCAGACGTGTTCTTCAAATAATCATTGACTGGAGCAACGTTTTGGCTCGTATTCTTCCTACTCTTTGAAGCAGGTGAGGAAAATGAATGTTGCAGCCGAGATGATGAAACAGATGAATTTTGGGACGGGATGCTGTTGGCTGCAAGTGACCCTTCAGCATAGGCAGGTATCATTTTCTGAGCTAAGGTTGCAGAAGCGTTGGTTGAAGATGCTGCTATTGTTGTAGTATCAGGTTGAGTCATTGAAGTGAATTTAGGATTGACATCAGCACTTGTCTTTTCTTGATCTTCCTGCATTCCTAGTTTGATAGCGTTGTTCAAAACGTGCTTCTCAGAGATTACTGGATTTGCCCTTGGATGTTGCCTTGCATTTTCTTTGTATGTCTCAGGTGCCTGCGCTGATTCATACACTGAAATGTAAAATTCACGAGTTATATTAAGTCCTTGTGAAAATGAATAATAAACAAAGGGGCGAGGAGAAATAATAATTTGTTCAATGATGTGTATTAATTACTAGGAGCTCCAAGGTATTCAGCATCTTCTTCTTTTTCTTCTTCTTCTTCAACATCTTCCTCCTCCTCCTCTTCATCTGCAAACCTAACATCCTCTTCATCTACAAACCTAGCACCATTAGAGGGTGTGACATTCTCGTCCTCTATTCTTTTCTTGCTGAGGCTGTTACACAATTTCCTAGCCTTTTGTTTCACTTTGGTGAGGACTGATTTCTTCTGATAGAGGCCCTGGTCGTCTTCCGAGTCCTGAGGCCTCATAGGAGAGGAAGGGGAAGAGCAGGTTGGTGACATCCTAGAAGAATCCCCTCCTGCACCTGGAATCACGGGAACTTAGAATGTGATTTTGGAAACAAATCCTTCCACACCATTGAAATCAAAGAAGAGAGAAAGAGAAAAAAAAAATGTACATTTGCATGTGTGAGGAGGAGAAAAATAACAAGCATTTGATAGAGTTTATGATATGTGAAAGAATCCAATATCTGGTTTATTTTCTTTGATATCGCATTTTTTCCTAATTACCAGCTTAACAAATGCATGGTTTAAAATTCAATTGCTTCATGGCAGTGACATGCCCTTTTGTTAGTAACTAGCTTATGTAACATGATTAAGCTATGTCTAAAGCCATGATATATTCTTGAATGTTGAGAAATTAAAGATTACTTCGGAGGAAATGTTCCACGCTAGCGATGCTGCTGGTAGGACTTCTTGCAATATCAATATGTTTGTAGGTACGTTCAGGCATTTTCTCTGACTTTTTTCCTTCCCTGTATTGCAATTTCCCTCAGATTTTTTAATAACTCTGCTTTTATAATTGTTCATCTATGGTTAATAAATAATAGGCAGAAATTTAACACAGAATGAAGAGTGGTAAATCAATTGGTTCCGCGGTTCTTGCACGCCATGGGACATATTTTTTAGGGCTCATTTTCTACAGGTGGAGACTACTAGTCATTTTTCTTTCTGCTAATCCCCTCAAATTATCGCATACCTGATATAGTAAGTTGACCAGGTCAAGATGATAAAAAAATTTCGTGCCTCAAGATTAACCCTATCCTAGTCATCAAATTTTTTCCTTTAGTCTAGCCTTATCTATAACTATACACAGAGGGGATTCCCTCTTTTATGTCCACATTTCATAATTCCAACTTTACCTTTTACAATTTAATTATTTATTAAATTTTTAAAAAGTAACGGTTAATTTTACAAAATTTTATAAAACGATTTACTTATCTCCTTCTTTTTTTTTTCTCCTACTATTCATCAACAGTTATTTTTTTCATATTTTCTCCATACTTTTCACTTTAATTTTTATAAATATACTTTTATTTTGTTCATTAACTTAATAACATTACAATATCATCTATAACTATATATAAAAGGGATTCCCTCTTTTGTGTCCACATTTCACAATTTCAACTTTACCCTTTACAATTTAATTATTTATTAAATTTTTAAAAATTAACGTTAATTTTACAAGTTTTTATAAAACTATTTACTTATCTCCTTTTTCTTTTTTTTCCTACTATTCATCTAACAGTTATTTTTCTCATATTTTCTTCATACAGTTCACTTTAATTTTTATAAATATATTTTTATTTTGTTCATTAACTTAATAACATTACAATACCATCAATTATAAATATAATTCAAAAAATGCATACACACATGCGCGATAGCGCCTGTGTTTACGCTAGTATTAGTAATAGTATTTCTAATCGTGCAATGCATTGGTTTTAAAAATTATGTATAATTATTAAATTAATTTTAAATTTCAAGGATAATTAAATTTAATATAAATATTATATTGTATACAAATAAATAATAATCTTTTAATTTGTTTCATGATGAAAATGTATTTATGTTATTAATATTTTAAAAAGATATATTATATATAATTATTTTAAATAATATACTAAGTCTGACTTAATCAAAATTAAGAAATAAAAATTAATTTTAAATAAAATATTGATTACACAATGTAAAAAAACGTAAATAGTAGATTCCTAAATAATAAACATGTTGAACAATGTAAAAGTTGTTGATTAAACTATCTAAAAATATAAAAGTTAGATAACAAAAAAATATGAAATCAATATAAATAATAGATTCTGAAAAAGTCAAAATGTTGGACGATGAAAAAAAATAAAAATTATCAAACACTAAAAGATTGACCATTTTAAAATATTTACTTAAAAAATTTACAACGAAATATTTAATTATATATTAAATTATTATATATATCTATATCTATATCTATCTATAACAATAAAGGTGATTCCTCTTTTTGTGTCCACATTTCATAATACCTGTTTCACCCTTAATTATTTTAAAAATTAATTATTTTATAAATAATTTACTTTTTAATCATTTTTTTACAAATATCTTTTGTCTTAAATCATTATTTAAATTTTATTTTTACATATCTTATTTTTTTAATTATTATTTAAATCATTATTTAATTTTTTTAACAACTATTTTAAAAATTATATATTTGTTATTTGTTATTGATTTTAAATTTCTTGAAAATTAAAAAATGTGAATATACATGCGCGCCTGTGTGTTCGTTAGTAATAATAAAGAGAATTCATTTTTTTCTTTCCACATTTCATAATACTCATTTTATCCTTAGTTATTTTAAAAATTAATTATTTTATAAATAATTTACTTTTAATCATTTTTCTAGAAATCTCTTCGTCTTAAATCATTATTTAAATTTTCTTTTTACATATTTTTTTTAATTTTATATTTAACAACTATTTTAAAAATTATATATTTGTTATTGATCTTAACTTAAATTTCTTGAAAATTAAAAAATGCGAACACACAGCACGACAGCGCCTGTGTATTCACTAGTATATATATATATATATATATATATATATATATATATATATATATATATATATATATATATATTTTACATAATTAAAAATATTATTTTTCAAAATATTACAAAATGTCTTGGTAATTCAAAATGACTTTTAATTTTTCATTCATTCATCTTTTAATTTTATTTTTTCAATGAGGTTGAGAGAAAAAGGACATGAGATTGTGATATAATAGTGTTGATATGGTTATGTAGCATCAACATATAACACACTTACAAAGTTTATTGGAAGGATGAAAAGAGGTGGGTGTGTGAGAAGAGTGAGGGAGTCTAAAGACGTTTGTTTGTTTGAAGATGTAAAGTTGTGCTTAAGACATTTATAAAATTGTTAAGATAAAAACATACACCTATTTGTTATGCAAAAAATGCATGTTCCTATAAAACATTTTTGGTTGGTAAAGATTGGAGAATGTGTATCGAAAGATACAACATTCATTTAATATTTGTGTCAAAATTAATGCATGAGAAGATGTGCACTCATTTAATATAAAATAAGTTTATTAATAAAAGTATGCAATCAAGTTGGCTATTATATGTTTATCGACAAATTCATAAAGTTTATTCTTCCTTTATTAGTACATCTTTGCTTTTACTCTCTAAATTTTTATGTAAAGAGGAATTCATTAAGGTCTGCATATTGAATTATTGTGCTAAAATTGTTGTGAAATAATAACTATAATTGGTTGCTTGGAGATTGTCAATAACAATTTATGGGCTAGATAGAATTGGCTTCAGAATATGATACTAAGTTAAATATATATATATATATATATATATATATATATATATATATATATATATATTAGTTAACAAAATTTGCAGTAACAGTTAAATTCAAATCTATTGATATGTTTTTTATGTCGTCATCTCACTCGTTTAAAGTTATTGATCTATAAAAGGTAGTGTCAGCTATTATGAAAAATTGTTGTTTTTATTTCTTATATTTTTCATTTATATATGCATCATATTTATAAATATGTATTTTTTATTTTTAGTGAACCATCTATTGACCTAAATTAGAGAGGATAGATAAATTTGTTTTCATAAATATTGTTTGAATGTGTTCCATTTTGACAAAAAGAATTTGTATTAACAAAGTATCGATATGATAATATCCAACTTTTTTTTTAATTAGGTAGGGAGATAAAGATGATGATGATGTGAATGTACATATCTTTCCGTTGTCATACCTATCATGATACCATCAAAATCATTTATATCTGTTAAGATTTTTTTTTTCTTATTCTAACCTTTGTGCATAGTTATGTTAAAATGATGTATATCAATTAAATATTTTTACTTTGTTTTAATATTCTATTTATTATATACTTTCTTTTCACATGAGAATCTTTAATACTTTCAATCATTTAAGTTTTAAATAATATAATTTTTTATTTACTAATTAATATAAAAAACTTATCTTCTTTATTCTCTTATTATTAATTTTTATTTTATTTAAAAAAAAAAATTGTTTTGCTAAAATAATTTTATTATTTGACAACCATTCAACTAGGCAACTATTTGAATATATGTCTTTTGGATCTTTGATCAAAATGGGTTAAGAATAAGTGGGATACAAAATTCCAATTTTAAATAGAGAAAGAATAAAAGAAAAATTTTCTATACATATTAATTTAAAGTTTATGAGTGCTTCTACGTTTTATCAAATTATTTAGATAAATGGGATTTAATAGCTTTAATTTAACTATTCAATTTCATATTATTTTTTTAAAAAAGTATTTTTTAGAATTTCATATTCTATATTCTATTAAAATAAAGTTTTGATTCTAAAATCAAATAAAAAAAATAGTTATTTTAAAGAATGGACAGGATACATTTAAATAATTATTTCAAATAGAAAGAAAAATACGAGTGTCCAAATAAATATGCTTTTTCATGAAATCGTCGAGGAAATGAGAGGACAAAAGAGAAATTTTATTATTCTTTAATAACATTAATTTATTTATAACTTCTTATTATTTTTTTATGTTTAAAATTTTGTTATTTTACTAAAAAATTAATAATAATAAATATTTTTAGATATTCTAATAAATAAAATGAAATTTTGTTTTTCGTCAATAATGTTAGTCCATAATTCTTGTTTCTAATAATAATTCCACTATCATAATGATTTTAACAAATAATAAAAAAAATTGAAAAATAGTGAAATAGTTCCTTCATATCTATAAATAAGAGACAAAATTTACAAGGATATAGAAAATATTCCTTGGACTTCTTTAATGGTAAATTTTTCATTTTTCATTTTTGTCTTATTTCTTTAATAGTAGTTTTTTTCATTTTTCCTTTTTCTAGTGATATGGTGAAGAAGTGGATTATAAGAAGACTAAAAATTGATTTAAAAATTGAGTTAAGAAATCCAAATAGGAAATGAAGACGAATATAAGATAACGAAAAGCCTGTGTTGCCATCCCTTGATAAATACCGGTTTGGTATGTTTGTGTATTTTTAAATATTGTACCTTTTTATTTATATAATTTATATTGTTTTTGTATCAAATGGTGGTGATGGAGAGATACATATAACATAGGGGAAAGGAAGAGAAAGGAAAACATAAAAAACCAAACCCATCAAAAACCCTTCTTCCTCACTCCATTTCTCTCTCTTATCCAATCTGCAACCTTAAGCTCAACAATGTCGTCCTTCGCTGCCTCTAACAACCTCAGCACAGCCATTCTACCCTCTCGCCGCACCAAACTTTCTCGATCTTCTTCCGTCAAATGCAACCTGTTACCTTCCAAACCCAACGATTCAAATCCCTCGGCGCCTCCTCCGCCGCTCTTCAAAGCCATCGCCATCTCCTCCGCAGCCTCCATTCTCCTCCACTGCACACCTCTCACCCCCTTCCTCTCTAACCCCCTCGCAGGCGGAGGAAACAGCGGCGGCGGCGGAGCTGGTGGAGATGGAGGATGGTTCGGCGGAAATGGAGGCGGCGGCGGAGAAAACGGAGGGTTCTTGTCTAGAATGTTCGCTGCTATTGCCGACGAATCTCAGTCTCAGGAATGGGATTCGCACGGCTTGCCCGCGAACATCGTGGTCCAGTTGAACAAAATGAGTGGGTTCAAGAAGTACAAGGTTTCCGAGATCATGTTCTTCGATCGGAACAGGAAAGTGAAAGTGGGCTCCGAGGACTCGTTCTTCGAGATGGTTTCGCTGAGGCCTGGTGGGGTTTACACGAAGGCGCAGCTTCAGAAGGAGTTGGAGACTCTCGCAACTTCTGGCATGTTTGAGAAGGTTGATTTGGAAGGGAAAACCAACCCTGATGGAACAATAGGGGTTACCATTTCGTTCAGCGAGAGCACGTGGCAGTCTGCGGATGGGTTTCGCTGCATCAATGTGGGGTTGATGCAGCAGACAAAGCCTATTGAGATGGATTCTGATATGACTGATAAAGAGAGATTGGAGTACTATTTGAGTCAGGAGAGGGAATACAAGAGGAGAATCGACAGGGCGAGGCCGTGTCTCTTGCCGAGGCATGTGCACGATGAGATTCTTGAAATGCTCAAGAGACAAGGCATGGTCAGTGCTAGGTTGCTGCAGAGGATCAGGGACCGAGTGCAAAAGTGGTACCATGATGAAGGCTATGCGTGTGCTCAGGTGGTTAATTTTGGGAATCTTAACACCAAGGAAGTTGTTTGCGAGGTTGTTGAAGGGGATATCACCAAATTGGATATTCAGTTCCAGGATAAGCTTGGCAATGTTGTTGAAGGGAACACTCAAGTGCCAGTGATACAAAGAGAGCTTCCTCGGCAGGTATATATTGTAGGATACGTGTAGGCTGTGTTGTATTGGAGTTTTCTGGTTAATTGGGGTAGGTTATGAATGCTTGTTATCTGTGCAATTGATGTGTTTAGTGTGATCAAGAGCTACTTTACATGATTATCTTCTTGTACATGATATAGTGTTGGAGATTTCATTTCAACTAGTTATATACCAATCAAAGTGTATGTGTAGGGAATAATCTTCACTTCAAAAAGCAGTTTCATAAGATCTTGATACACCTGAACCCAAATTCTAATATGGAATATAAAGTCTATTCTAGCTATTGTTGCTGGGCCTATCGAGCTGTTAATCCTCAACTTGAAGGGGTGTTGAAAATTGCACATTGACTAGCCATGTGGCTATATTAAAGTATACAAGTGAGGGGTGACCCTTCCATTAGAAGTTGGTTTTCAGAGGTCAAGTTTTAAGCACAAATTCTAATAATTAGCGTATTATGTGTTTACTAGTTTGTTATGATATTATTCCTTATGTTTGGTTTTTGTGTTGTTTTATCTGTTCATTGATTTGTGTTACTAACTTCATGGATGTTTGTGTTGGATTCACAGCTACGCCCAGGTTTCACTTTCAACATTGAAGCCGGGAAGCAAGCTTTAAGAAATGTGAACTCCCTTGCTTTGTTTTCAAATATTGAGGTGAATCCAAGGCCTGATGAGAAAAATGAAGGAGGTATAATTGTTGAAATTAAGTTAAAGGAGTTAGAACAGAAGTCGGCTGAAGTCAGTACTGAGTGGAGTATTGTCCCCGGACGAGGAGGGCATCCCACCCTGGTATTTATTTCTGTCTAACAAATATCAATTCTCTTTAACAAGTGATGAATTATTTGTGTCTAATTAATTTGTTTATTTTCTATTCAAATTTGTGTAGGCTTCACTTCAGCCAGGTGGTACTGTTAGTTTTGAACATAGGAATCTGCAAGGACTGAATAGATCTGTTAATGGTTCTATAACAACTAGTAACTTCTTGAATCCCCAGGTAGGTATCCTTGAGCTTGTCCTATGAGTTCCTTAATTTGATCCTGCCAATAGTTGCTTAGTGATATTGGCATCGGTATCACAATATGCCCCATTTATTCTGCTTCAGGATGATCTTGCATTTAAGCTAGAGTATGTGCATCCATATTTGGATGGTGTGTACTATCCACGTAACCGTACTCTCCGTGTGAGCTGCTTCAATAGCCGAAAGCTGAGTCCTGTGTTTACTGGGGGACCAGGTGTGGATGAAGTGCCCCCAATTTGGGTTGATCGTACCGGTGTTAAAGCTAATATCACGGAGGTAATTTCATTTGGTCTTTTCAACTAAATGAACTTTGGGTTGGCCTTTTGGGTCATTGGTAATTTTAACTAATTATTTTGTTTTGGGCGCCATGCAGAATTTCACACGTCAGAGTAAATTCACCTATGGACTTGTAATGGAAGAGATAACGACACGTGATGAAAGTAGTCATATATGTTCAAATGGTCAAAGAGTATTACCTAGTGGAGGAATTAGTGCTGATGGACCTCCAACCACTCTCAGTGGTACTGGCATTGATCGCATGGCATTTTTACAGGCAAATATCACACGCGATAACACACGTTTTGTGAATGGAACTGTTGTTGGAGACAGAAATATGTTCCAGGTGACTACACTCAGTGCCTTTGTAATTATGTACATGGATAAATTATACGTTCCTATCAGTTTTGTGATATTTAGAAACTTTCAAAAAATTATATTTCTTTATAGAAAACATGATTTATATCGATCCAACCATTAAGTTATAACTTTATATTACCCTGTGTGTTTGTCAAATTTTGTCAAAATTAGACAATTTAAGTAGTCAGGTGAATCTTATTTTTATTTTTATTTTTAAGTATATATTGTCAAATTGAGGTATATCAATGGAGTATTAAATAATTTTAGATTGATATAAGATTTTGTTCTATGGTTTATATTTTTCTTAATAATCTTAAATAATCTTAATATAATATATGATTCAATTATCCAATAAAAAGTTATTAAATTAGTAGATCCCTTCCCATTTATATATGTGTGTGTGAAGATGCTCTTGGCATTTTGTTTCGCCAAGTCTGAGCTTGACTTTGGTGGGGAAAGAATATCCTAAAAGTTTGAAGACAAGGATGGAATGTGCATCAAGCAGGGGTGCAGAGCCTATAATTTCTATGCAGGTGCCATAGTGTGTGTAAATGTATTTCAAATGTAAATGTATTTCAAAATTTTAGCTTAGATATTTTCTATTCTATAAGTATGATTTGGCCTCTATAATTTATTCCCTTTGGCCCTGGGAACACCACACTGGCACGTTTTAATGGAAGTAAACTTGTCTTACTATTAATAAGTGAAAGCACAGATGGATTAAAGATGTTCCAAGCTTTTTTTTCAAGTATACCTAATCTATTAGTGCAATCTATGTTAGAGGATGATACCGAGGCTAGAGTTATTAGGGGGCTGTCATTTTCTGCCCTGAAAGCAGTTGTTTTAACCAACAACTAAGCCTTATCCCCGTAATTTGGTGTTGGATATGTGGATAAATCAATGCCATTGAGTTCCATCCATAACACATTTTCAGCCAAACCTCCTAGTGCAAGCCTACTAAATTGCTGTACCTTTGAGGACAATACATTGGTGTTTTCTGAATTTTTGAATATGTTATGGCTATGTTTTCTGATAATGCATTCTTAAATATATGCAAACTACAGGTGGATCAAGGCCTTGGCATTGGCAGTCAATTCCCGTTCTTTAATCGTCATCAGCTAACAGTGACACGATTCGTCCAGTTGATGTCCGTGGAAGAAGGGGCCGGTAAACCACCGCCACCAGTTCTTGTTCTCCACGGCCACTATGGTGGTTGTGTAGGTGATCTCCCCAGCTATGATGCCTTTACTCTGGGGGGTCCCTATTCTGTAAGGGGATACAACATGGGTGAGATTGGAGCGGCCAGAAACATCCTCGAGGTAGGAACCAGAAGACTGGACCCATTTTATGATTCTCAGAGTTGATTTTAGTTTTGTTACTTAGAGATCATGTTTAACCATCTTATCTGTTTATTTCTGCAGCTTGCAGCTGAGTTACGGATACCTGTTAAAAGTACGCATGTGTATGCATTTGCAGAACACGGCAACGACCTAGGAAGTTCAAAGGGTGTGAAAGGGAATCCCACCGAAGTTTATAGGCGACTTGGTCATGGTTCGTCTTATGGTCTTGGTGTCAAACTTGGTCTAGTGAGAGCAGAATATGCCGTTGATCACAACTCAGGAACTGGTGCATTATTTTTCCGTTTCGGAGAGAGGTTCTGAGGTGCTAAGTAGTGACATTAGTATATTGCACAGTCGGCATTCTTCTTTTGGTTAGTGGGGTTTGGAGGCTATAGATACTCACAACTTACGTGTACTAGACCAGTATACTCGGTGTTTTTGTTTGTTTCTCCTAAAATTGGTAGAGGCTTCTGCGTAATTATTACCGTGGCGATGAATTAGATTTTATTTTTCCGGCTAGTCATCAATGCACAGTCCGTGAGAAAAAAAAATGGATCCTAATATTCTCTTAAATAAATTTTATCTCTTGCTAAGTATGATTGTCAAGTTATTTGAGGTTAAAAGGTTGTCTTTTTCTTTAATATAGGTTTTGGAGGATTTTTCTTGTGGTTTTAACTTGTACTCCCACTTCACTAAAAAACGTTGATCTTTTATTTGTATTATATTTAGATTTTTGTTGAAGCAAGATAGATGTATAAGTAGTTTCATTATTTTATAGTTATGTCCTGTACATAAACAAATCGAGTCCATTCTCTCGTTGGAGTCCTTGATTTGTCATAAAAACCTTATGCTAAACCATTCTTGATAATTTTCTTTATATATTTCTTTTCTCTATTTTTAGTGGTACCAATCTTTTTTATTGGGCTGTTTACAAATCTTTTTAACAAATGCCAGAACTACTTAAGACGAAATTTTAACATTCGTCTTATTCCATTTCTTTGAAATACTTTCAGTCCTTGTCTTATCTAATACAGTACATTCAACCAAAGATTCTAATCTGCTGTTTTCTTCACATAGATATGAAAATATATCAGTACGATAAATCGGTTGTTTATTAAGTTCAAACCACGGTTTATAATCATATTGTAAATCATTAGTATTACAATGCTTGCTATGTATGTAGAAAATGAACCGGAGCTCGTGAAAATCCAGGACACACTAAGTCTTCATTTTTCTCTCCTTTTGTAGATGTTATTGTTCCTAAAAATCCAAATAGTTTGTATAGATATTTTAGTTATGAATTGAATAATCCCTTTACAAACCCAATACATCCATGATTTAGCTTTTAGTGTAATTCCTCTAACCACCCAAATAAATGAAACTAGAGAGAGAGAGAGAGAATAATTCACCTCAATTCACCTTAAACCAAAAATGGAAGAACCTAATCCTTTTATGCTACAAGCCTAATTCTTTTTTCAACTGAGCCAGAGTGGCTTCTATTTCCTCAAGGTTATCCTCAACACTTCTGTTGCCTTTGCTAGCTTCACCTGGACTACTACTACCGCTTGGCGTCTCTCTCCCAGAAAATTTGGATGCATTTTCTCCCTGAGGTGTCTCGTAATCATCATTCTGATCTGTAATATTGAGTTCTTTCTCAAGGAACTCCACAAATTCTTCTCCTATTTCCTGAAAGGGAAAATTTAGAATACTACATCGGTTACTTGGGCTCTATTACATTGATTTTTTCACCGATGTTATATCAGGTGATATAGAAAGTATGTACATTATAATTAAAAGAAATAAACAGATGAAGATTTAAACAGGGAGCCTCACCGCCAATTCCTCCCACAGACTCTTTGGTTTTCCTTCTGAAGCAGCGTTTGCTTCCCAATTCCTGAATTCTTCTTGAAGATCCTTAAAGAAGTCCTCTGCAAAAAACAAAATCAGACAGGTCTCAAACACTAAAGAGAAGGGAATTACAAAATTATGTTGCAATATACTAGAGACACACATCCCTTTCCCCTTGTTGGTAGATTTATATGGGGCAACCAATGCCCGGGAGAATTTGTAATGAATACAGGCTAAACTTAGGGCCAACATGATCCATGATGTCTACCAGAGAGTATATATCTACCTATTGTTATTTGAACATCCCTCAAAAAATTACCTGCATCATTAATATGTAGGACTATAAGAAGATTAAACCAAAAAGTAACTAGCTTGATAAAATGATAGGACAAGAAGCACATAATAAACATAAGTACTACATATGTTTAAAAGTCTTAATATTCGATTTAATACCTAAGAATTTTTGGATTAACTTACAACTTCTTTTTGGATTTGTTTAGGCACTTAGTCTTATGGTTAGTTCTTGATCAGGTAGTACTAGTGATCACTAATCACTCTAATTAATAATATAAACAGGATTGTTAAATTAATGTATCATTCAAAACATTAAATACTATCAGTAATATATTTCAGTTTGGTACTTCGATTCCAGCTGTTCTTCCTCTTCCCTCTTACTTGATCCTAAACCTATAATCCTTTGATATGGTGCCAAAGCCAATGTGCAACAGCAATAATAAGCATGAAGAACGTATTCAAAAGTAAAGTCTCGTAGATAGATACTCAAATAAGATTCATGTGATTATCAATCTTTACCTAGTCCATAAAATTCTTCTTCAGGTTGTGCACTCCTACTTTGGCTTCCTTGAGAAAAATCATAACCTTGACTTCCAGAATCATATCTTTTGCGGGAACTGGAATTTAGCAATGTATTGTATGCATGTTTTATCCTCATAAATTTCTCCTGTGCCTTTTCCTGTGAAAAGAAACTTTAACATACATAAGTAAGCACTAAAGACTCCAATCTTCCGGGAATTTATTACTTAATACACAAATCAATGCGAGTATTACTAACATACAATCCAAAATAGAACAGTTGCATTATTGAAGGGCTTTCAGCATAATGCATTCAACAAACTTTTACCACAACTTCTTCCTCCAGATCATGGTTCATTTTCTTTTCCAGTTTATATTTTTCCTTTTTGGGGGGCAGGGACACTGCCACTATCATAACTTTAGCCTAGAACTTAAAGTAAAATAGTAAAACAAACTAAAAGAGTGAAAATACAAAGATTGGAAGACAGCGAACCAATTACAAGTGCAATAAGTGAGGATCATAGATTTTTTGTCACTATCTGGTATGTGACATTTGGTTTATTAATCATCATAGATCCACGTATTTTTCAGCTTTTGAGAACTAATATACATGTAAAGGGGATGAATGTTCTTTCCTGAGAAGGATAGTGAACAATCATGAAACATATTAACGGTGGATCTAGACCAGAAAATGTCCATTTACAGAATTCTGAGAAAACATGCAATTTCTGATGGCAATAGAGTCATGGACACAAATTACTTAAACCTTGTAACAGCCAAACGGATTATGTGAATTTTCTCTTCACAGAAGAACAACAAGCCATATATAATCAACCTAGTGGCCATGTTTATAAAATTGAGAGTGCAAAACAACAGTGACGTGATCAAACACCAAAATTTTGCTCGCCACATTTGAAATCTTGCAAAAGCTGTGAAGACCATCAATACAGAATACACGGTAAAGAGAATCTGGCATGTTGCAACGGAACTGTACCTATCCATTTTTGGTTAATTCTTCAATTTTGCACGACATAAACAAGTCAAAATTGATGGGACAATTTGGCAAAAACTTCCACCAGAGACAATGAGAATAAAAACCACAGAACCTAAATCTATCCAAAGTGAAGTATTCAGCTACAAAATAGGATCCCCCCACCCCGGAAACTAAACATTAGAGAAAATTCAAATCGATTAACATCCTGATAAAGGTAAAAACCGCTAATTGTCAAAAGCTTCCCCAAATTATAAGCAATGTCTATGTCTCTTTATCACAACAGATAATACAATATGGGGAAAATATTTACTTTTCCACTTAACTTTCGATAACTTAACTCAAACAAAACAACAAACCAACAATTGTCAAATCTCCTTACCATTTTCAAAACTAATTTTCAAATCCACAGAATGTTGAGAGAACAACAACACTGATTAGATTTAAACAAAGTAATCACCTCTTTATTGACATCAGGATGATACTTAAGAGCAAGTTTCCGATACGCCCTTTTGATTTCGTCGACAGTTGCGGATGGAGACACACCCAAAACTTCGTACGGCGACTCGCCACGCCTTGCTCTCACCACCATCATTCTATTGCCCCATCTTTCTTTTCTCTGCTGCTTCCACTGTAAATGGTGAAAACGACTTGAATAGCTAAGTTTAGAAGTGGGTATGCAACAATTTGGTTGAAGAGATCTGAGAGAAAGGTGAGTGTTGTGGGAACAACAAAGAAAAGTGTTTGCAGTGAGAGAGAGAGTTGCTGTTATTCCATGCATCTTATCTCCAAAGCTTTGTTCTCTCATCGCTTCGACTCATTCATAGGATTCTCCATCAACCTCTTCAAACACCAACATCTCTCTCTTATCACTCAATGTCCCAAACTTCTTTTAACTCCTTTAACACCAAACACACAAAAAAAAAAAAATGAATAAATCTTCATTGTTAATTACCTCTGTCTCTGTTAATTTACCCGCTAAATTTAGAAAATCCATAATATTTTTTAGGGTGAATTTTATTTTGGTGTCTAAAAATTATAAATTTTAAAATATTTTCATGATGCCATTTTATTCCACTAAATTACACATTATTTAACCGATTTTTATTCATGGCAGCGAACAACATCCATTGAAAAAAAAAATAATATAAACAATTAACAACTCAAATTATTTTGTAATATTCATCCAATCTTATGCAATATTTTCTTCTTTTTTTTATATCTAATATAATGCATTTATTTACATATATATGCCTATTCCCCTTATGAATTAATCGTATCACATACTAGTGTTTATTATTAATAAATATACATAAAGAGTAAATATTGTGTTCTAATTATACATTTTGTTTTGAAGAGTTAAAATTGAATTCATATTTGAAAATATTAATTTTAACTATAAGTAATAAATATCACATTCTATTTAAAATTGCTTGAAGAAATGTAAGGGCTGATAAAAATAATTAAATATATCAAAGCAGGTAAATAATCAAAGTCAGACTATTAGATTGATTTGATATAAAAAATCTACAAGCCATGTCATATAATGAATAAAATATAGAATTATATGGGAAAAAAATATTCAACGTGAAAAAAAAAAGAGAGTATATTATCACCCCGTATAAATTGCAATTTGAAATATTTCCTAATAGCTTTACCCTGGCATTTAATATTGTAGGGAATGTTATTTCTTATATTATACACAAAGATTGATTCTTGAATAGATATCAAATTTACTAAACAAAATTATAATACCTTTTATTTTGGGAATAATGTAAAAAAAATTTACACGTCTGTTGCATTTGTAAATGGGCTTTCATGTGTTTGGGTCTATATTTGAGTATAACATGCTATAGATACTATTGCTCCTTTCACTCTCGCAATTGCTAACTGTACCCAAAAAAAAAAAGGAAAAATAACTTAAACATTCTTTGTCATTGTGCACACAACCACTGTGCTGCCACTAAATCATTACAGCTGAGAAAGAAAAAGAATGGAAGAATACTGCAGGAGAAGAAGAGAAAAATGGGAAAAAAAAAGGAAAAATTATTTTAAAAAGTTCTTTCTACAATATATTTCATATGTTCTAAAAGAAACTTTTTATAGATCTTCTTTATTTTGGAAAAATCATTCCAAAAGGTATTATACAAATTCTGGAATTTTTTCTGAAAATCTCATTTCGAAAATTTTGTTTCAGAATATATTTCACATGTTTCCTATTCTTTAAAAATTTCAATCCAAATATTCTGCTTTTAAATTATCTTCTGAAAATTCCAAAAACTTGTTTCTGAAACTTTCTAAAAAATATAATCCAAAAGTCACTTTTTTAAAGGACAAATATTATTTTAAAAATTTGAAGAGGTGCGCGAAGAAATTTTGGAGGTGAAGAAATTAAAAGCCCAGACATAAAAAACAAGAAAAAAATTTGAACCATGAGTTAATGGGCCCATAACAAAGGACTCTTATAGTGATAGTAGAACTTCAAAATCCCGTTGGAGAAGTCCTTCCACAATAATCAGAAAGCGGTGCCACGTGTGATAAAGAAAAGTGATTGGCTGAGACTGTGGTGAGAATTGCAGCAATGGCCACAGGATTTGCATCTTCCTTAATCTCATCTTCCCCACACATTACAACCTTTCTTTCTTCTTCTTCTTCTTCTTCTTCTTCTTCTCTGCACTCATACCACCCTCTCAGAACAACCACTCTTCCATCTCTCTCATCAAACTTCCCCATCACAACCCCATTCAAAAAATCCATCCTTTTTCACAACCCACTCCGACCCATTATTCTTCTTCCTCCTCCTCCTGCCGCCGCCGCCGAAGATGTTATCTCTACGGCGGAAACCACGGCGGCTGCTGTGGAGAAGTTGTACCCAACCACCGATCAAGGGGTGGCCACTGTCGTATCCGCGCTTTTCTTTTTGGCTTTCCTTGGCCTATCCGCCATCACTATTGGGGTAAGTAAAATTCTGCAAAAAAAAACCAAAAAATCTTAATTTGTTTGAAGTGAGGTAGTCATGTTCTGAAAGCTTGTACTGTGTTTGTGTTGCATTTGCAGGTGATTTATCTAGCAGTGGTGGATTTCCTGCAGAAGAGAGAGAAGGAGAAGTTTGAGAAGGAAGAAGCAAGTAAAAAGGGGAAGAAGAAGAAAAAGAAGGTGGTGGGAAGAGCCAGAGCTGGACCCAGAGGATTTGGGCAAAAGGTTGTGGAAGAGGATGAAGAGAAAGATGATTAAGATAAGAACCAATTTCAGGTCATCTTTCCTTGCTTTCAAATCCAATTTTACTGTCACCTTTTTAAGTTTTCACTGTTTTCAAACCAGACATGTTTTAACAGTGGATAGTGAGTAATTTACGATGTTGTCGGATTATTAGTTAAAGAAATTCATTGCAACATAGGAAATGTTGGATTGGATTGGCCTTTCATTTGTCCTTATTGTTCATTATTGGCTTTTATTTGAATTTAATTCGATGAAGATCCAGAGCAGAAGACACCATCAAAACATGTTTTTGTTTATCATGTTTTTATAGCTATTAATCATCAAAATTTTGATGTCATATCCTAATCATACTATTACTGGACAAATAATAGATTAAAAAAATGTTTGGCTAGAAATATAAAACTGTTGGGTAAGGTGTGGTTTGTCACCTTATATTCTTTATAAAAACAGAATAAGTGTATGTGATCATGCATTTATAAATTTTGTTAATGCATTCAATTATTTGATTGGGAATAAAACTTTAGTGACCTATAGGTATAATTGTTTTAAAACACTCAAAATGTAATATTATAAAGGTCTTTGTAAAAAAATGGAAGATAGGGATTAGCAAATTCCTTTGTTACAACTTGTTGTAACATTATTTTACAATTATGTGTTTATTATATTGTTACCGAATATTCTTTTATACCTTTTATAGTTTTACTGTATTGTTTATAGTTATTAAGGTTAACTTTTATTTCAGTTGACCAGTGTTAACATGTTTGGAAAACCATTAAAATTGATGTAATGAATTCTGATGTAATTATTTTGACAAACTTAATTTTGAAAAAATAAAATGTTTATATATTTTAGAACTTACAGCTAAGAAAAACACTCACAAATTATAAATTAAAAAAATATGGCTGATTAGTGGTTTAAAAATAATTTATCTCACACGTACGACAAAGAGAGGGAGAGGGAGAGATTTTTAAATTATCAATTAAATGTTTGTATTGTATTCATTTGTTATAAATTGGAATCGCATATATACTTATTAGTACTTTTAGGGGTTAAATAAATTTTTCCCGACTTCAAAATTAACCTTTATTGAACTTATTATCTCCAAAAGAAAATTAGTAATTTTGGTATTTAAAATTTAATAAATATCGTAATATGAACATGATATATATTAGCTACGTTGACATATTAATTTGAAGGTATCAAATGCTGAGACACAGGCAAATGTATAAGGATGACGATTGCATTTTAACATTGTCTATCTAAAAGTAATATAATTTTTTTTGTCAAAACCAAAATAATATATTTATTAAATATTGGTATCTAAAACACAGAAGAAAACAAATTAAGGTACTAATTTTAATGAACTAAAATTTGAAAGTACACCAAAAATTATTTAACCTTATATTTAATCAATTTGAAAGTTCCAGTTTGGAGGAGATCATGCTTATCTGAATTAATTACTGTATTCATAAAGAACAGTACCGTTATTATAAAATATACTATTACAAGCTCAAAGCAAAAATAAAAATGTTACTGCAGCTAGTGTAACTATACAAAAAATAAAAATAAAAATATCGAGTAACAGATTATCTACATAAAGTTAAATCATATAACATCTAATCATTTAAATTAATTAGATTAAAATATATACTTCTTGAAACCATCTTAATTACTTTAGTAATGAATTTTATGAGTTGAAAATTAAGAAAATGATTAGATAGAAATAGGTTTACCAAGTAAGCAATATCAGCCTACGAACGATAATATTATCTTGTCACTAATATCATATAATTAACAACTAGAGCACAATAAATAGAACTATACAAAATTACGAGTAAGATAAAGTTCATATAAATTAATTAACAGTCACATCATTAAAAAATTGAAGTGTAGACATTCAACTAAATTTTAAATTTTTTAGAGCTCATTATATTAAAAAAAAGAAATTAATGTTTGTGGTGGTGAAACTTGTAATGTTTGTGATATCCAAAACTTCCATCGTAGGATATTGGCTTCTGATTCAATAAATTGAAGAAAAAACAACTTAACGAAAAGTAATAATAACCTACAAAAATTCAAATTTAAATAAACAAAAATGAAAAGATAACATATTGTGTAGCACATTAAAATATTATAATAAATTATAAACTTTAAATTCAAATATATTATTATATATTGAAATATTTAAATTAAATTGCTAAGGCGTGCCATCAATAATACAGAATAGACCAATGAGTTATTTCATGCGATGTAATGAAAAATATTAGGTTTTTGGTTGTGTTTTTATTATCATGTTTGGTGAGATTAGTTGGTGTAGATGCATATGAATGGTTTTACGCATTCTACGGATATGTAAAGTTAATATATATATGAATATTAACAAACATTTAATGAAGAGATTGGAAATTTATAAACTGCCAAAAACCTACTACTTTTTAATATAAAATATATGGATACGAAACAATGATATTGACTTAAATTAAAAGTATAAATAAATGATAATTTTGTTTTTCAAATTATCTGCTACAACTTGCATTCACTGAAATCCATTGTAATGAATGTGTATGATTTTGAAAATGTTATGAGCTGAATTAATTAATCCCTTTAAAAAATATATAGAAGACCAGAAATCAGAATCAACAGTGAATTGATGAATTGAGAATCTAAGAAAGTGGCTATTTAATACTGGAGTCCACAGGTTTAGTCCGCTGATTAAAGGAGAATGGAAAATTTACATGTGATTATAATAATAACCTTTATACATTAATTAACTCTTAATATTAATTGTATTTTAAAAATTAGATTATTGTATTGTATTTGTATTTGACCTTGTAGACAATGATCTAGAATAAAACCTTATCTTGAAGTGGTCAATCATTTACTCAACACGTGTAAGTACGTTCTCCAAATTAATTCTAATCATATTCATTTCTTCTAAAATTTTGAACTACTTATTCGAGATTTTTTAAAATGGTTCATTGTGTCATTTATTCACCTTAAATGAATTTATTTCAAAATAAAACTTAAATATAAGTTAATATAATTAAAATTTCACTTTTTACATGTGTTTTTAATAATAACATCATTTAATTGAAAATAAATGTAATTATTATTTTTTCAACTACAACACTTATTCACGTCCTTGATGATTACAATTTTAACTATAACAAAATTTAAACTCAATTAAAATAAAATTTAAACTCAAATAAAATTAAGAGTGTTCTTTTATACCATTGACCTTCTTATCTGACAGACAGGATTCCAATTAAAATTAAATTAATTAAAATATTGTAAAAAGTAAAATTTATAATCTATATTACCATTTTGGTGTATTAGTATATAATATTATTGCAAAAAGGGAGAAATGATGATTGAGTAGTGTAGTGGTTAGAAAGTGAGTGAATAGTGTGAATGGCATGTTAAGAAAAATGATTTTGTTGTTGTTACCCAAAGAATGTGTGCATGAATGAAGCTGTGCATCGTGGAAACCAAGTTCATGATCTAGCGGACTCTGTTTCTCTCGTGTAAAGTAATGAACTAGCTAATCATTTCACTCTCACTATTTTTCATTCCAAAATAAAAAATAAAATTAAGCAAAAATGTTTCTTAATGTATAAAAAGGAATATAATATAATATTTACCATGTGAAATAAAAGGATTGAGAATTATGTTGCCGTGAGTGAGTGGCTTAGGTTGGTGCCACTCACGGTCTTGTCAGCTGTGACGCCTACTTCAATAATCAATTAATATATTTTAATTATTTTTAATTAATCGTGTTACAAGTTGAGATGTGAGGAGTAAGATTTATTAATTTGGTTTTAGTTAATTTAGATAAAAATGAACTAAATAATAAAATAAAGAGAAATAAAAAAAAAAAAAAAGAAATGAGGCGAAATTTCCAGCACAGGTAGTGTTGGGCATGGTGTGTAGCCACCAGAAGAGACGCGTTGTAGTTGCTCTGACTCTTTAAAAGGGTCTTATCTATTGCGCACCTATTTGGAATTTGGCAATTATAATTTCATTTCCTCTCTCAACTTTTTCTTCTCAACAAAACAAAAACATGAGCTCCGACACGACGTCGTATTGGTGCTACAGCTGCACCCGCTTCGTTCACATCCAGGAACACAACGATGTCGTTTGTCCCCGCTGCCAGGGCGGTTTCGTCGAGAAGGTCCAGGCCGGCCACTCGCCGGCAGTCTCCCTCATCGCTGACGGCGCCACCAGAAGGCAGGGGTTCCGCCGCCGACGCCGCAACGCCGGGACGCACTCGCCGTTCAACCCGGTGATCGTGCTCCGGGGGCCGGGGGAGGACGAGGAGAGCAGTTTTGAGTTGTACTACGACGGCGACGATGGCGCGGGTCTCCGGCCGCTGCCGTCGACGATGTCGGAGTTTTTGCTCGGATCGGGATTCGATCGGTTGCTGGAGCAGGTTTCGCAGATCGAGATCAACGGCTTCGGGAGGTCAGAGAATCCGCCGGCGTCCAAGGCGGCGATAGAGTCAATGCCGACGGTGCAAATCGCTGAGTCTCAGGTCGTGACAGAGACGCACTGTGCTGTTTGCAAAGAGGCCTTCGAGCTGGGCGCGCTGGCGCGTGAGATGCCGTGCAAGCACCTCTACCACTCCGATTGCATTCTCCCGTGGCTCTCGATGCGAAACTCGTGCCCGGTGTGCCGCCACGAGTTGCCCTCGGAGCAGTCATCATCTGAGAGCAGAGTTGCGGGCCAGATCGAGGAGGAAGCAGTAGGTTTGACCATCTGGAGACTGCCTGGCGGCGGATTCGCTGTGGGTAGGTTCGCCGGTGAGAGCCACTTGCCGGTGGTGTACACGGAGATGGAGAGTGGTGGGAATTCGAGCGAAGGTTCCAGGAGAATCTCTCTGTCAGTTGGAAGCGGGAGAGTCAGGGAAAGTCGCGGTGGATTTGGCAGAATATTCCGCAATTGGTTTGGGAGAATTGGGGCTTTGACCAGAAGCCGTAGCCTTTCAACCTCGCTCTTCAGTAGAAGAAGAAGTAGCAGTAGCACGAGAACATCATGGGTTTTGGAAGATTGATTTGGGTGGAGTTGCATTTTGGAAGCAAGTTTTCAAATTTCAGTTTGAGAATTGAGATTCTTACTGTAAATAGGCATAGAAATGGGTACAACTACGTAGTTAGAAGTCTCTTTGCAATAGATGTGTACCCTGTTTGTTTTATTCTTTCTCCAGAAATCATCACCGAAGGGGACTCCAGAGAAAGATTGTTCTTGCTGCAGAACACACCATTGGGGAAGAAGCCATGCTAAATTACTTGATTTGTTTAATGTTCATACGTTTTCGTCGCATATTCTTTGTAAGCATTGTTTTTAGTTCAATTCCGTATGTTTTCCCAATCTCAAGTGTGGAATTCAGCAGAATGATTATTATTAATTGATATAAGCCTTAGTGGTCTGAGTTATTCCAAATGCAGCAGAATGATTCATTTTATTGTTGGAGATGATTATTGGAGTTGTGAATGGTGATGATGATGACACCTTGCATACCCACGCCATTCATGATCGAAGTCCTTTTTCCTTTCCCCTTTGTTTTTTTGTTCACTCCTTAATCATGGACCTAGTTGTCAAAAGATAAAGCTTATTTTTTCCCTTTTCTTTACTTTAGTCTTTAGGCTATGATATGGGTATGGATTTGCTGTATCCGCTACCTGTGGGGGTTATTCATTTTTGTTCAATTGTGTGTGTTTGAATGATTCATTTATTTCTTTATAAGTACAATATTTACTATTTATTCTACATCATCGATATAATTGAATTAAACATTTTTCAGAAATTGTAACGAGGGATTGAATCTGACAACTGTCTAGCACTTGAAGTCGAGTAGTCAATTCTAAATTGTGGCACGCCTTGTTCAGGCTTGGGCCAACTAAAGTTGAAGCTTTCTCTATCACCACACTTTGCCCTTGTTTTTGGCAAACAGTATTTTCCCACATTTGACTGACAAAGCAAAATAGTTTTTGAACAAAAGAAAAAGAAAAAGCTTGACCTCATCACACAACTTGCATAACTTATCCATGTTCTTTCCCTCTCTCTGAATTAGAGAACCTTTTATAATATGGGAATATTGTGAAGTTATTTAGATGAAGGAAGACGACTTCAGCACTGTGTGAAATAGAGGATCGTTTATTTTTATAAGACATGATCTTTTATTGAATGCTAAAAAATGAACATGAACATGGAGGAAAAGTATTGGTGGTTGGGTGCCACGTGGGACTAAGTCAACGTGGACTTTGGCGGCTAAGGAAGGGCAAAGGAATTCATCTTTCAATGTTTTTGTTTTCAAAGAAATAACGCAGAAGGACGTGAGGGACAGGAAGTAAAATTCAGTCAAGTTAAAATAAAATTTCATAAAAGTTCTTACGGTACTTTTGTTTTAAAGATGCTTTTAGCTTGATTAGGAGAAGGTGGTTGTAACTTCTAGTGTCCTCAAAGGTGCCAAGGAACAAACTTCCGAGATAAGACTCGAATCTACATAAAGAAGGAAATAAATGTGCCAAATGTTCAGCCAACATTAATTCATGTTAATATTTTATTTTGTCACCATCTCATTTTTTCTTTTATCAATTGATTTTTTGAAGATTAGGAGTTATAGGAAAATTTGATTATTAACCTGTAGTAAGATTTCCCTGTTAATTATTTCAATTTCTTACCAAACAAGAGAAATAATAAATGGGTTTTTGTTTTAGATCAAAGTATGGGATTATTTCAAGGTAGAATCTACTTTGTAGGTGGATAAATCTCATATAATAAGTCCTGAAAAGTATTCAAATTTGTTTAAATCAGAAAAATTGAATAAATATTTGCATGTAACAAAATCTCTCTCAATTTTAAGGTGATTAGGCAAAATTTAATTCACTTTTGCGTAAAAGATCTTCCTTACTAGCTACGTATATCTTATTAGTAGTTAGTTACTTGTTGAAATGTTTCGAATAAATGTTGAAATAATAACCATTCTATTTGGCAAAAGGATAAACATTTAGAGATTACTTAAAAAAATTCTATAATTTAAATGATTTTTCAATGAGACATTTTGTAAAGGATTGAAATGAAATACATAATTGTTTATCAAATTATGTTTAGTTGAATGAAATATTACAGGTGAGAAGCATTTGGGTGCAAATGTTTTTACTAACTTTGTATCCAACTTAGTGCTTTTTTATTAACAATTTCGTGAAATGATAATTGGCTTCATCTTCAACAATGATAATTTTGTGTCTTATGTCATCATATTGCTTTTACAATGATTTGAAATAGTTGTTATAAATCAACTATATATACTAATAATTTCGGTAAATCATTCTATTCCTTACAATAATTCGATATGATTCTCCTTAAAACACTATTAGATGTTTGTATGTTCACATTAGTAACTAGTATTATAATGTGATGTTGTGAAAGAAAATGACACACAAAAATCACATAGTAAGATCCGTTGTTATTTCTTTAGGATTAGTTAGTTTTATTTTTATGTGTTTCAATTATAGAAAGACACTATATTGCCTTTTTGTTTTTCATTAGGAGTGCAACTTTTAATTGAGTTGAGTTTAATGTGATTTTTTATTTAACTTGATTAGGTTTATATCGAATTTGTTTTCTTTAATAAGTCAACTTAATAAAAATTTAGATTGGGTTTTGGTTGTAATTTAATGGAAATATTGTACTTATTTTTTCTTTAGTGAAACTCTTGTGGTTTTGTAATAGGCATTTAACTACTTCATGTGTTCAATAAATTGACACACAACTATCACCCTTAAAATACATAATAAAAATACTCATGGATATTTTGATAGAAATGATGTTGGTTTCTTATTTTATTTATATATTTTAAGTTTTTATGTAAATAAGAAATTTTTTAATATTTATATTAAAATTTTAATTTTTCAATTTTTATTATTTTTTATTTAAGTTTTAGTTAATATAATATTTTAAGTAAAAGGAAGAAATGCAGTGTCATTTTATAAAAATATAAATAAGCAAAGTAGTTACAAGAAAATTACTAATTAGTAATGAACAAAATTTGTTGTTAATTCAAGTTTACTTATATCTTACCAACGATTAATAGTCAATTGTTTGTTAATAAATTTTGCCAACGAATAAAAAAAAATTGTTGTGATTACCAACAAAAAAAATTCATCAATCAATATTCATCGATAAATATATGTTAGTAGTTATTGACAAATTTTGTTGTCAGTAAAATTCGTCTGTAATTATCGCATAGAGTCATCTTCCTTTTTTCTTATGTTCCTATTATTCTTCCTCCTTTCATTCTCGCCCTCCTCCTCCTTCTCCATTATTGTCATTGTCATCACATTAGTTGCCTTGAGTTCCACCTCACTCTCCTCTTCCTCCCCTTTCTCTTTCTCTTCCTCTTCCTCCACTGTTTTTGCTTACTATTGTTGCATCGTTATCGTGTCTTCACCACCACCATTGACACTGACTTTGGTTTCTCATTCTTCTCTTCCTCGTTTTTCTCTTATTCTTATGAGTCATCCCGTTTAATCTATAAAAAAAATCTTCAAATTTGACGAGAAATTAATTGTTGTTTTTATTGGTGGATTTTATTGACGAAAAAAATCACCTATAATAGAAATTACAAACTATCGACAAATTTTAAGACATAATTATTAATAAATTTTACAATAATTAGGCAAAACTCAAAGTGGGAAAATGTGTTCCTTTTTTACTGGCGCAATTTACCAATGAACAAATTTGTTGGTAATAACAATTATAATTTAGAAAAAAAAAAACAAGAAATATGTTAACGACACAAATATTTGTCAGTAATACAAATTACAATCATTTTGTCGATGTTGAAGACAAATTTTAACGATATTACTAACAAATATTTTTATCCATAATTAAAATTTTAAAATTTGTTGGTAAAACTTTTTTGTCAATAAATTTTTGTTTTTTTACAGGTTTATTAACGTCAGTAAAAATCTCTCATCCCTATATAAATTCAATAAATTAATGCGAAGATTTTGTATCAAATTCCACACAAATACACATAGTACCACTCTAAACAAATTTATTTGTAATTCTTATATAAATAAATTAAAATAATTTATATACCTTTTCCTTTCAAACTTCTCTATATAAATGACTATCGATTTGCGAAAGAATTTTGTATTTTATATACTATTTAATTATATAATCTTAGAAAGTTTTAATAAAAAAGTTTCTTCGTGAGATTAATACAAAGTGGATTATATATCCATCCAAGTTCTGTTATTATTTGACACAGGGTCGATTCTCAATCTATTATTTCCTTGTTATCTTTATATATA
>Ga0214543_1000693_pt1 | contig 59241 bp, 25 predicted proteins | sample CNSS2metaG_FD_160094 | JGI IMG/M metagenome (GOLD analysis project Ga0214543, IMG submission 160094) | Root nodule microbial communities from cowpea collected in UCLA plant growth center, Los Angeles, California, USA - CNSS2 | ecosystem: Host-associated > Plants > Roots > Nodule | place: USA...
ATATATCTTTATTTTTTTTTTTTTTTTATAATGTAATATATATATATATATATATATATATATATATATATATATATATATATATATATATATATATATATATATATATATATATATATTTTCAATCACTGTATGGTTACATAGGTATGAAACTCAAAACCTATATCGACAGAATTTATTACTGTATGGTCTATTTTCTAGTTGAAAACGAATGGTCTATTTTCCGATGAAGGAATATTTATTATTAATGGTCCTAAAGTTTACGAATACTTTTGTGTAAAGTTGTTGTAAATATCTCGAAACCAGTTTAATTTCATCAGAGACTGAAAATTTTAAAACATATAAATAGCTTTTACAAGTACTACAAACCTTTTTATCTTTTGCACAAGATAATTTTAACTAATTTATACTTTTAATCCTTCCGTCCATTAATTTTTTAAATTAATATTAACAATTTATTTTTAATAAATGAATTATACAATTCATTATTTAATATGTTTTTCATAGAATATCTATGGCCTTTAATGTCCTTTTTTTAGTTGGCTTTATTAAAAGTAGCTCTATCCACTGTAACTTTGGTATAAATAAGATATCGTTTGATAATCATAATTGATAGAAACAAGTGATGGACATCAAAGTAAGAGAATAAAGGATATGTTACGAAAAGATGAAGCAAACTAATATGCAATAATGCAATTTGTTAAAAAAATTATAACGTTTTTTTTTTTATAAATATCAAGATAAAATAATAAAATTCTATTTTTCTTCCTTAAATTTTCTCTCATCCACGGAAATAATAGGAAGAAAAAAATATTTTGATGTGTTTTTAAAAAGAAAAAAAAGTGTATAATAATAAAAACTAAGCATTAAAATGAAGTTTTCATGTGAGATTTGTCTTCTCACGTGATCACATTTTAATATTTTGATTAAATTAATAAAATCTTTTTGCCATGTTTTATTAATTGTTATTCATGTTGTTTATTTTCTTTGATAGATCATGGTAGTACTGGTTTAATATAAATTAATTGATATTGACCAACTTTGTCATATCATTTAACAGATTTCATCATTGTGAATTTATGCATATTTGCATTCTTTTAAGAAGATAAAGAGATGATTTGAGCATTTTATTTGTGAATAAGACAAAAATTACAATGTTCAAAACTCTCTCATTGTCACACTATACAATAATATCTTCTACTTATGGTCAAAGTTCATCAATTAAATTCATATAACTGCATTATATATTAATTTTATGTAGTAGACAAAGCTAGAACATTTTCTAGCTTGGATATCCAACTTATTGTCTTATCAACAAGTCTAAACACATAATCAATAATTTTTTTTTTCAAAAGCACCTAAAAGATATGAATTCACATAATTTCTCAACCAATTTTTATCTTTTAAGACATAATGTAACACCTAAGATTCCTTTGATTAAGAATCCTTTTAATGACCCTCGAATATTTTTCACTAGAATTTTTGTCATAAATATACTAACCATTTTCATTACTTATATAAGGTTTGGTCTTATATAACTATTGACACATACAATATTTAAGACATTTTCATCCCCTCTCTTTCATTACTGAAATTCATACTTGAAAATAACTTATAACTAATAAGATGTAAGGTAGACATTTTCTTATAATTTTGTATGATAAACTATAATAATATTTAATTGTAAGTAATTATTATGAGAAAGTCAAACATTCTTATATTTTCCATCTTGAAGACTTTACATGCCCAAAATCCCAAGTCTTTTGATAAAACTTCATAGTATGTTGTGTCTTCAATTATTAGATTTTTGAACTTTGTTTGAGCTTACTCCAACATGACATCAACAAACAATAACATTTGTATAAAATCATTATTATCAAATCTACTGCAACAATTTTGGTTTAATCGAGAATAATAATAAAGAATCCAAAACTCTTTCACCAACACATGAAGTGAGGCAACGTGGGTTGACCCGATCCATTTAGACCTAACTTGCACTTGGTCCGCAAAATGTGGGTCGGACTAGCCTGTCCCACATTTTCAACACGGGCTAAAAAATGGCAGTCCCTGCATAATTGTGGGCCAACCCGCCTATTTTTTATGTTTTTAAAAAATTATAATAAAGCTTTCAATGTTCAACAAATTGGTAAACTTTAACAAGTTCATAAAATTAAGCGATGATTTTGAGAAGTTGGATGATAAATTGATAATTCAACATTTTCATCATATTCATATTCGTACTTTGACATACACGGTGTATTCTTCAAATTTTAACACATTCAAAAATACATAATACTTATTTTTTTTCAGTTATACAAGAATTTGGAATATTCATATAAAAGTTCATAACGAAAATAACTAATATACACAAGTGCAAATATTTTTATTTATACGTGTCAGCCCGCTCGAGCTGTGGGATTTTACAGACTGGACTTTTACTGGTTAGTGGGCTCAATATCCTAACCCGTCCGCATTTTTTTGGTGAGAACGAAGTTTTCTTTCTTTATGTATTTTTTTTGTATTTCTTTTTCTTCTTTTTCATTTAAGAAAAAGTAAAATGAGCTTTGAAAAAAAAAAGATTTGAATACAATAACATTTCAGAATTTAACTCCTTGTAAACCAAATTCTGATATATAAAAAGACGTAATATTTTATATAAATATTTGAATAATATGACTCATTTTTATATCTATGTGTACTATTTGGGTGGAAATCACAGTCCCATGCAGTACAATACCTTTTAAAGGCATGAAGAGGTTTTTTTTTTTTCTGCATTAATGTATTGGGGATTGTCAGGTTTTAGGTTTTTTTTTTTTTTTTTTAATTTGTTTTAAATTTTTTGTTTTTGTTTTTTTTTTTTTTTTTGTAATTGTGTCAAAACTTCTTTTCTCATGATCTTAGCATTTCTTGTGTTGGTTTCACACACTTCTGGCCAACGCTATTCTTTTTCCCTGTAAGAGAGTTAGTTCCAAAATATCATATCAGACAAATATGTCAACTTTAATAACAATATCAACTTTATACGAAAATTTTATGATTAAATATTTGTTCGTAGCAAACCATCATGCCACAATAGTTTTTCATATTTACTCATAACAAATTTAGAATATTTTTTTTTTTAACTTTTATCATATGTTGAATGAAATTCAAAAATATTGATGCTAACGTGAAAACACACGTAGATGAAATGGGCCATTAACACTTTCATACTTTTTTTTATTCTTCGTGAATTTCTTTTTGCAGCCCTATGATCTTCGTCTGCACTCCCATAAGTTCTAAAAATTTTAATCTATTCTTTGGTTTAAAGTTTTTTTTTTCTTTTTCAAATTGTACGATCTAAAAATCTTCCAAATTATGCACTTTAGATTTTAGAAAAAAAGTATATTAAATTATACAATATAGAACAGTAATTTAAAAATTAATCTAACTTTAAGTTTGAATAATTTAGAAATCAATATAATATTTTAAATTACATAATTTAAAAGCTCCCCTTTTACATAAAAGGAAAACTTCCAAATTGTTAAACCTGAAATACCTAATTTAATTTCAGATTCCACGATCTAGAACTTATCTATTGCATAAAAGGAAAACTTTTAAGGGGCACTTTTGATTTAACAATACAAAAGTCATTTTTTATAAAATAATAAGATGCGAAGGTGATAATATCATCAGTTTTTTTAAGGATGATTTACATCTTAAAAGAATATAATATAGAAAAATTAATATTTTCAATCCCAACCCAAAATCCATCACAAAGTAATACAATACTAATAAGAAGACATTTAGAACACTCTATTTATAAGAGTTTTTTTTTAATAAATTAAAATCAATTTATGTATTAGTTAAATTATTTTTTCAAAAGGTTAATGTAAAATATCTTTTACCAATTTTGTTATATACAATTTTTTTTAGTTTATATGAGTTTTTTTTTTCTTTTATAAGTATTTGTAAAGAAAATTATTCGAACAAATCAAATCAGGAAATAAACAGGTAAATGAGATATTTCCAAAATCAAAAACAGTGTTTTGATCTAAACATAAACTTTGTTTTAATTTATTATTATTTCATTTGTTTCTTATGTTAATCTTAATATTTCTGTGTTTTTTTTATTAGTGAAATGGAGGGAAAAGGGAAGAATAAGAAAGTATAGAAAATCAAACAGAGGAAAAAAAAGGTGTGATTTGAATAAATAAAATAAGTAGAATATCCCTTCTGTATTTATTTGGATGAGTGAAAAAGATTTATATGAAAATTATTTTATAATAATCAACAAAATTAATTTGTTTATAAAAGATAAAAAAAAATCTCATGTCATACCAATTCGAATAAAAATATATTCTGATAAATTCTACAAAAATAACTTTGCTCTTTTTTCTTCTTCAAAGAAACACGTGGTAAAGTTCTAGTATCTCTATCGTAATTCTCTTTCATTTTATTTTACTTTATAAAAAGTAATAACACCTACCTATACATTTTCTCAATGCCTTCTATAACATGTTTGATTTTCACATTTTCTATATTAATGTTAACACACAACATTTTATATCTCATATCGAGATTCTTTTATCTTTATTATTAGACATACGAAGACTCTAGTTTCTTTTGTCTTCTTTTCATGTTTTAACGTGTATTTTTAAGTTAAATGCATGTATTGCAAGAAATTTCGCACACACTCTAAATATGAAAGGAATAAACTATTTTAATTTTAAAAGTGTATAATATTGTCAATTATGCTAGTTCAAAAAAAAATGTATTGGATAAAAGTTGAAACAAAAACAACTATTTCTAATATAAAAGGAAGAGAAAATACTTTTACAGATAATTTCGGTATGGTGGACAAAAAAAAATATAGTAAGCAGAGTCAATGCAAAGGCTATAAATAAAAAAGAAACTAAACAAACTAAAAAGTTATAAACAAACTATACTATCTAACTAGCTTAATTAATAGTCCCTTTCAAGAAGAAAGGAAGATGTTGTTGATGTTCATCTTGAAGATAATAGAAGTGGAACTCGTTTTAAGCAATTTGTGAATACATCAACAATTTGAGGGTGTTTTCAAACATTAACAAGTCTAAGAACTCCTTTTTCAATTTATTCTATGATAAAATGAATATCAATCTCAAGTGTTTTTGTTCTTTTGATGTATGAGGGATTGTTTATTGTCGCAATAAACTATTGCAAAAGAATTATGAATATGAAAATCAATCAATAGATTTATTAACCAAATAATCTTAGTGGAAACATAAGCTAAAGCTCTATACTTGGTTTTTGTAGAGGATTTGCTAATAGTCTTTTGATGTTTTGCTTTCCATGAGATTAAAGAATTTTCTAAGAAAATACAAAAATCACTTGTGGAACACCTCCTATAAAGACATTACCCCTAGTCTGCATCCACATAGGCATGAAGATTGGTATCATCTATAGCTTTGAACAAAACACCTAATGTGCTTAAGATATCAAAGCATAATAATGGTATCCTCCATGTGGGCATAGTGAGGGTTAGATATACATTGTCTTAATTTATGAACAAAGTAACATATATCATGATAACAAAATGGTTAAATATAATAAACGTCTTATATGACGTTTGTATATACCAGGGTCAACAAGAGGAGTGTCTGGATCATTGTGCAAATTAATATTAGGGAGCATGGATTATGGTTTACGAGCAACCATGCTACAATCTTCAAGGAAAAATAGAATGTAATGATATTGACACATGAAAATGCTAGTTTTGGATTTTGAAAACTCAAGGCCAAGGAAAAGTTTTAAGTCCCCAACATCTTTTAAGTTGAAAATGTTTTGAAGATCATTTTTAACATGAATAATATCTATATTAGGACCAACAATAATAATATCATCAACATTAACAAGAATAGAAACAAAATTAACATTAACTCCTTTTGTAAAATGAGAAAATCATGTTTAGATTGGCGGAAACCAAAAGAGAGAAAAGAATCACGAAATTTATGGAAGTATCTTTTTTAGGCTTGTTTTAAAAAAAAAAAAAATATATATATATATATATATAGAGAGAGAGAGAGAGAGAGAGAGAGAAATTTATTAAGATGACAAATTAAAGGTGCATTAATAGTGGGAGTAAAATTGTGATTACCTCCTAATGAGATATTAATAAAGATTTCTTCCTCAAGTTAACCATTAAGAAACACATTATTTATGTCAAGTTGAAGTAATTTCCAATGTTTGACAATAAGAGAAAGTATTACAGAATGGTAGAAACATTTACAACATGAAAAAAAGTTTGATTATCAATGACCTCACACTGAGCTTCTTCTTGCAAGATTAACGAAAAAACATAACCAATTGAAGGAAAAGGGTAAAAAATAAGGATTTGGCCACGAATTTGAGAGATAGAATTGTGCAAACCCATAAGGAAGGACATGACATAGCCAACTTTAGTTTGTTGCTAAAGGTGTTGGAGACCACCGTAAGAATAATTGAATTGGGGTTTGTAATCAGAGAGCTCTTCCCACACGAATTTCAACTTTGTATAATAGGTACTGACAATGTTTGACCCTTGTTGTGATGACATGAGTTGACGTCGGAATTGAAAAATGCGAGGCCCATTTTTGCAAGAAAACCGAGTACGAAGATCTTCTCATACCTCATGAGCGGTGGTGGTGAACATAATGTTTCTAGCAATTTCTTTTGAGACTAAATTTTTTAGTCAGGAGATCATAAGCGCCATCATGGTAGAGAAAAAAAAAGGGTGGTTGGGGTCACAATGAGATTCTTTAACTATGGTGGTGGTGTCTTGGATTGGGTTGACCATGGAAGCAAGAAGAATAGGAAAAAAGAAACAAGAACAAGGGAAAGAAAAGAAAGAAAGGCAGAAGCTTATAACATGTGTAGTAGTGATACCATATTGGATAAAAGTTGAAAGAAAAAAACCTTTTCTATTATGATAGGAAGAGAACACTTTTACAATTGGAAGGCAACTTTGGTTCAATGAGCAAAACAAAAGATGCTCACTAGGAGAGTCTATGCAAAAGCTATAAATAAAGGAAGTTAAACAAACTAGAAAGTCGTAAACAAACTATACAATCTAGCTAGTTTAACTAAAGAAGTGTAATTTAAATAATGACATTGAGATATGTTTAAATGTTAAACTTATGTTATTAATCCTTTAATTTTCAGTGAAAATTAGAGTTAGTTCATCTTTAAAGTTTTTACCTAATTTAGCTCACAACTTTATAAATATTTTGATTTAGTTATTTTTAACCAACTTTTATGAAATTTATTTAATGTTTCAAGATAATATTTAAATTATTTATATCGTTTGAAACATTTCTATCTCAATGTTAGTTGAATAACACAATTAAAACATTAACTAAACTTATCAAAATTTGATTAAAAAAACTAAATCCAACACAACTTTAAAGATGAGAAACTAAATTAGTTTAAAATTTTAAAAATATTCTCTGAAAGAAGAAATATTTAATCATTTTATAATACATGATAAGTTTTAATGAGTAAATAAGTAATTAAAATTTTAGATATTTGCTTGAAAATTATTAATTTCTTTTCACGCACCAATTACTTTGACGAAAATCGTAAATTGCAAGGGAAAAAGATGTAATTTATCTCCATTATTTTTTACTCCGATTAGTTTCAGATTTTCCCAAAGGTTTATGAAAACCGGAAAAGAAAATAACGAAGAAGGATTAACAAAGGTCCTATTCTGAAAAAAACACCAGAACGGCGTCGTTGGGTTCCCTTCACCCAAATTTCTTCAGACACTGATACTCAGTGCAATTCATTTTTCCTCGAGCAAAACTTGCCTCACCGTTGATGGAGGGCGGCGACACCGCGAACATGCTACGCATTCTGGTGGCCACCGACTGCCACCTCGGGTACATGGAGAAGGACGAGGTGCGCCGCCACGACTCCTTCCACGCCTTCGAGGAGATTTGCGCCATTGCAGAGCGCCAGGGCGTGGACTTCGTTCTCCTTGGCGGCGACCTATTCCACGAGAACAAGCCGTCGCGGTCAACGCTAGTCAAGGCCATCGAGATTCTCCGCCGCTACTGCCTCAACGACCGCCCCGTCCCGTTCCAAGTCGTCAGCGACCAGACGCTCAATTTCCAGAACGCGTGAGTCTCTCTCGCTCTCTCGCTCTCTCGCTAACTCGTGTGTGTGGTTCTTAAATGTATGTGAAGGTTCTTAGGGATAGAGTGAGTGATTGTTATTTGTTCCGCAGGTTTGGTCACGTGAACTATGAGGATCCTCACTTCAACGTTGGCTTGCCGGTTTTTACCATTCACGGAAATCACGATGATCCTGCTGGTGTGGTATGATTCTGAACTTGTATTGTTTGTTCATTGCTGCATTTAGAATGTGCTCGATTAAGAAGGAAGACCATAAAGAGATTTTATATTTCGGGAATTACTCCGTGTTTTGAAAGTTTGCGTGTTCGAATGTTCAAGAGGTTTATGCTCTAAGTTGGTAGTTGAAAATTGAAACGAGTTTTGGTTTTGCTTGCAACATTTATTTTGTTACTTAAGTCGTTATTTAGAGTTTTGGCTGGATAAAAATTGAACTTGGAGTGACTAGGATTAGGAAGGGGATGGGTGTTATAGATTGAGGACTTGGATAAATCATCGACTGTTGGTTTTCACGTCTTTACTGTTCAATGATCTTGACTTGGTATATTTTTTCTTTAGGGTTTGGGTGGGGGGTAGAATCGCAAAAGAGGTTAATGATTGTCCATGTGGAATTGGGGGAAATACTACTATACTTTTAGCTTGTTATAGCTCCATACAAGTCATAAGTGTCTGGACTAGTGTTTGTTTATTTCACCGTTATTTGTTTTTCTTCAAGAGGGCATTGGATGAAGATTTGTTGCTAGTGATAATTTCTTTGTCTTTCCTTTCCTTTTTTCTTAAAAATTTTGGTAAGGACTAGAGCTGTTTGTCTTGTACTTATCATTGTTGCAAGATAAATTCAGAATAAGATTGATAAATGTGTTATTACACATCAAAAACATTTTTTAAGAAAATACACATGAGCAATGTAAAGCTTATAAAGGCTTGATTCTCACTCACTTTGTGACCTAGTTTATGGAGTTGAGTTAGGCCCTACTGTAAAATTGATTTTGGGTTGTTCTTAACCAAAACTCTATCTGCCTACAGCTCTCCCCATGCAATCTATTTAAGCCTGCTACTTGCCCTGTGCAATGTAGAAAAAATCAGTCCTACAATTCCACATTCCAGATTTCTAGTATTGATCACGAAGGGTTGACTGTTGAGATCCCACTTCAACTATAAAAGAGACCGAAGTAGAACTTAGAAAGGTTTCGGCAGTTTTTACTTCATAAACTAGCTTTAGGAGTTCAGCTAGTCCTAATCAAATTTATGATCTCTAAATTCTGACTATCGGAAAACCTTAATTACATTTTCCTCAACAAGCAATTTGTATATACATTTGAAAAGGTGGTGATGTTTTTATTTATTTTGGTTGTTGGATTTCCTAGTGAGTGATCAGAATAAGTCAATTGATTTTGAAGGAAATTAACCCCTCATCACCTCCTTTTAATTTAGCTATATATATATATATATATATTTGACAACATTGATATTTTGTCTATCTAATTTTCCAAAGTACAACAAATATGACCACTTTATTGAATCATTGTGGCAGGACAACCTTTCTGTGGTTGATATTCTCTCAGCATGTAATCTAGTCAATTACTTTGGGAAAACAGTTCTCGGGGGCTCTGGTGTTGGTCAGATCACTCTGCACCCTATTCTTATCAGAAAGGTTTGTTATTGAACGCTCTTACTATCAGGATACAGTAGATTTAGTGAAACCGTCACTTTTTTCTTTTAGGTGCATGTTTGGTTTTGCTTAATTTCAGAGAAGTTTTTTTCTTCCCCTTCAAAATCTCTTGGTAAGGTTTTAATTAAAATTTGTTTTGTGTACAAAATAAGCCAATGCGGACAAGCTAATGGGAAAAAGAAAAGGAAGAGAAATCTGGAATGGTTAGAAATCTCATTTTGTCCTGAAGTTGTATTTTTATGAATTGCAGGGTTCAACAGCTGTAGCTCTGTATGGTCTGGGAAACATTAGAGATGAAAGACTTAATAGGATGTTTCAAGTATCCTACTGATAAAACATGCTTTGAAGCGGTTCATCTATTTTAAGTCTACTCCTATCCGGAGGTAGTATGTTACTTACTTAAATATTTTTTCAGACACCACATGCTGTACAGTGGATGCGACCTGAATCTCAGGAAGGGTGTCAAGTGTCTGATTGGTTCAACATTCTGGTACTTCACCAGAACAGGTTGTCTTCCTTTCGTCTGTCTGTTTTAGGAGGCTGCATTTAATATCACTCATCGAGGAAGATGTGTTGATTATTTTGAAATATAACTTTGACTTTGAAATTATTGATCTTGCTCGCAGTCTAGATGATGTACAGTATTGAAGTTTTAGATTTTAATCTGCATGATTATTTATCTTATTTTCACTAATGGTATGTAGGGTGAAGACAAATCCAAAAAATGCAATAAATGAGCACTTCCTGCCTCGCTTTCTAGACTTCATTGTGTGGGGCCATGAGCATGAATGTTTGGTTGACCCGCAGGTGTTCTGATTAAACTTCTCTTAAATGGACCGAGATAGAATATGTTTTGCTCTGCAAAATTAATATGGATTTTAATTTGCTACAGGAAGTTCCAGGGATGGGATTTCACATCTCGCAACCAGGGTCATCAGTTGCAACGTCTCTTATTGATGGAGAATCAAAGCCAAAGCATGTACTTCTTCTAGAAATCAAGGTTGTCTATGTACTGGAAATCTAAATGTCTATCCCATGGTAGAAGATCAGTGGTTGTTGTATTTTATCGTCTTACTAAGTGCTTTTAAATAAATGGTTATTGTCAGGGAAATCAATATCGCCCAACTAAAATACCTTTGATGTCTGTGCGACCTTTTGAGTATACTGAGGTAAGGTAAAATACTAATATTTTGTTTTCTTCTGTCTTTATTAATTATTAATTACATGCATACTTTACACTTTCACTGTTATTGAAGCAAGATTGAATTGATTTAATAGTTACCAATTGAAGCCATCTCATGGTTCTTCAATAATCATTTTAATCTTTGTAATGAAGGTAATACTAAAAGATGAGCCGGATATTGATCCCAATGATCAAAGTTCTATTCTTGAGCACCTAGACAAAGTGGTATGTGGATATTCCTTATCAGATGATTTTTGTTTTGCTATGTCCTTTTGGTTGCTTGCAAACTTCTTGTGGGAGACCTACCTCGGTATCTTTTTACCTGATTCTTCCTCTTCGGTTCCTTTTAGTGGTTATTCTCATTGTAATTTGTTCTTATTCAGTTGTGACAAAATTTGTCTACTCTGCTTTAGAGTCTGTTTCAGGACCACTGAAATTTGTTGGAACTTCAATTTTCTCAAATCACTTTTATGCATGGATATGTGATCATACGTATAGCAACTGTGTTTTGATAATAGAATATGGTTCAGGTTGGGAAACTGATAGAAAAGTCTAGTAAGCATGTCGTGAATAGAAAAGAACTCAAGCTTCCACTAATACGTGTCAAGGTAATTTTTGTACACTGTATTATGACTTTTGAATGTCACATCTACATGTAGTGGCCTTTTATTTTTCTTTTCATCTAGCAAGAAGATAATTCTGTTATTAATTGCTTTTATAATCTTTATTGGTTTTGATCTTGCACCTTTCTTCGAGAAAAAAATAGTAATTTTCATGATATTAAACCAATTAAACGTCAATCTTGATGCATGGAGTCAGATTCACAATACCATCAAAATCCAGAGTTTATTAGGAAATTTTATTTGGACTTCTGTTGGCTATAGGCACATCTAGTTACCGTAGATTTTATATGATGTTTTCTGGCGTGACCTTAACTTCTTCAATGTAAACTACAGGTGGATTATTCTGGATTTATGACTATAAACCCCCAAAGATTTGGGCAGAAATATGTTGGGAAGGTAATTTCTACCTATCTCTTTCCTGAATTAGTGTGCTAAGGTTGATTTTGGTTGGAAATTGTTTTCTACTGTTGATTAGTCATCCTTATTCTAGGTTGCAAATCCCCAAGACATTCTCATTTTCTCCAAGGCTACAAAAAGGACCAAGGTTGAAGGTAATTTGAGTTATCTTTATTTACCTTTCTATACCGATTCATTTCATATCAACAGTATTTTTTCAATTACAATATATCCTAGACAGGCTTCTTTTATCAGTTCTGTTACTGATGATGAAGCCACAACTTACGTTTCTTATTCAGGTTTTCCTAGCTATATATTTTCTTCCTGAAAATCTTATGTTATCCCTGTCCGCGCCCACCTTTGATGCTGTTACTGCAGCATGCATTAGTTAGCCCCTTGTAATCTGTTTTGAGCAGTGCCAGTTAGCCCTGCCTCTGTTTCTATAATATCTGGCAATAGATCACTGCATATGATAGCATCTGTTTTATTTTGCATCCCAAATAAGAATGACAAGAATCTTTGCAGAGCTACACCACAAAAGCTAGTAGCTGTAGTTGTAGAGCTCAAGATATTATAAACCTCACACTAGAATCTCATACTTCCAGTGTGGGACGGAGCTATAAGGTTGACCTAGTGGTAAAAGTTGGAAAGGTGGGTAGGAGAGGTTGTGTGTTCAACTCCTCTCACTAACATTTGGGAGGTATAAGGTTGGGTTGAAGGGTTTGGAAGGGAGGGTGGGAAAGGTTGTGGGTTCAACTCCCCCCACTAACAAAAATTAACAATTAACATTTGCAGATAAAAAAAAAAAACTTCCAATGTGGGACTCGGGTCCTATTCCTTGCCATTGGATCCTAATATAGCAGCATATTTTGCACTAGCCCACTGGGCAGTCCCAAGTGAATATTGCAGTGTGATATCACCATCCACGTCACACTTTTGCATCTGAAAAATGGTGGAAAACTCTAGCACTAATTGATGGGAATCTTAGGAGAATTACACAAAAAGCTAGATGTGGTTATGATTAGAAATTTAGAATCAGCATTATGGACAGATTGGAGGAATTGTGTTCTCTTTGTATTTTGGCCATATTAATAGTCATGTGCATGACATATGCAATCTATGTAAAACATATAAAAATGTCACTAGTTGGCCAATTGGCATACATTTATATATTGGTTTAATTATGTTACATAATTTGAAAAACAGTGATAATCTCAGTTTTCACTTTAAAATGTGCAAATAAGGTTAGTTATGCTTACCCCTCCATTTTTATGTAGGAAAAATCATTGATGATTCAGAACGACTTCGTCCAGAAGAATTAAACCAACAGAATATAGAGGCTTTGGTTGCTGAAAGTAATCTGGTATCTAATTATTTGGCTTATTTATTCCTTTCTATTGTAAATATTGGGATATGAAGAAATATCCTTTTGTATCCTGATATTTATCTTTTCTTATATTGTTTCCTTATTTTCCTTTTTGTTTACCCTATGAAACGGACAATAGAGCTTGTACTAAAAATATACTGAATGTATCAAAGTTCCTTTCCTTTCAACTCTTTTGATGTTTCCATTTATGTCTTTTATAAACACTTAATGTAACTTGAAATTTGGTGGAAATATTCAAAGGTTTCATCAACAAAGATGCAAGAAAAAATATAATCATAAGAAACAGAGATCACTTCAATCCCTGTGCATACTTGTTCACATAATATGCAACTATATGGAAATTATAACTTATCACTGGTTAAGCTTGTTTACTGGTTGTGTAGTTTTACTAGATGACTTTGGACTGACCTGAGCTTTGTTGAAAAGAAACATGGATATGAAAGCAATGTTCAGTTTTTGTTATTTTCAATGTATCTGAACTATAATATGGTTTTACAGAAAATGGAGATACTGCCAGTCAATGATTTGGATATTGCTTTGCAAAATTTTGTGAACAAGGATGATAAAATGGCATTTTACTCTTGTGTACAATACAATATTCAAGAAACACGAGTGAGTATTCTGTGCTGCATTTATCTTTCATATGCCTTTGTTTATGATGCTACTTTGTTGTAGCATCTGGTCCATGGTTTATTCCACATCTGGTTCATGGAGATACTGTCAGTTTTTTCTCTTCTCGTTGATGACTTTCATTCTTAATCAGAATAAAATTGCCAAGGATTCGGATAACCAGAAGTTTGAGGAAGAAGATTTGATTATTAAAGTTGGAGAATGTTTGGAGGTTAGAAGCTTCATCATTGTTGTTTATTATTAATTGATTTTCAATGGATTTAGGTTTTAAATTCGTCTTGCCTTTGGAGAAAGCCATGATAGTAGTTGGAGATAATCTATGCACTAGAGCTTCCCATGTCCTTCAAACCTCCATTGATCAGAAATTTGTTTGCAGTATTTTCCACTGTTGGGGCCTTCATATTTTTTACACGTGACAATGGTTTGATGGAAGGAACATTTGAGTTTCATGAATGACTTTGTTGGTTATCTCTCTTGTTCTAGGAACGTGTCAAGGGACGATCTGCTCACTCCAAGGAACCCACACAGCTGAATGATGGTGCTGAACCATGGAAGGTAAACCTTCGTGTGTATTGTACTTGCTGTTGCATTAGGGATGGAAAGCTGTTTTTGTGCTGGCAGTGTTATTATCCATGACCTCTGGTATATTTTTCTTAACTTCTCTTTATTTCCATGTAGAATTTCCAAGGAAGAAGTGCTACTGGAACTGGAAGTACTGCAGCTTCCTTCAGTGATGATGAAGATACCATACCAGTATCTAGCTCAAAGCCAAGTACTAGAGGTCGGAAAGGGTCATCTGGTGCAACCCAAACTACAACCAGAGGTAGGGGCAGGGGAAGAGGCAGAGGTTCCAGCACCATGAAGCAGACAACTCTTGACGGAGCTTTAGGGTTTCGCATTTCTCAGAGGTGGTTTTTCTTGTTGATAAATAAATCATTTAATAGCTTCGATGAGTTCTTTGCAAAAATGCTATCAAACTTGAGAATTTATATTTAGCTCGGAACCTTCATAATTGGATTTGTAAGCTTGACGCATTAATTTGTTAAAGTTGATCTAATGTAAGAATAATATTAAAAGGCCTAAAAGTAACATATATGCATGAAACATAGTATTTCTAATACAAAAAATGTTCAGCAATTGAACTCCCTAATAAAGAAAAATAGAAAATTACAATAATAAAGTAACAGTTTTATAGTACATTATGGTTGAGAATATAAGATCCATACTGTGATATGAAATTCAACCAATATTATGCTTTGAAATATGAAAACTAACAAATATGTTGAAAGTGAAAAGTATTCCCTGTACTACACATCATAATTAGTGTGATGAAAGAGATATTAAAAAAATTTGTACCCGCGGGTATCCATGGTTAAAACCCGCAATAGGAAATAGGTATTGTAAATAGATACCTGCGAGTAACGGGTATGGGTATTTTTATACTCGCATGTTAACGGGGCGGGTACGGGTATCATAGTATCTGTACCCGTGAGTACCTGTATCCGTTATATTTTAATTTAAATTAAAAAAAATAAAAAAAATGATTAAAACATTAACACATTTAAATTAAATGGGTTATTTTTTATCAATTGGTTTTAAAAAATTTTCATTTTTTTGTAAACTGTCATTCAATACTATTTAGATGAGTTATTTGCACTTTATTTGAAATTTATATTATGCATTGTATTTTTATTTGAATTTATGATTAAAATATATTGTTAAATATTAAAGTTTTTTTTTGTAAATATCCGCGGGTACCGTGAATACCCGTGGATATTAAAAAAGTACGCGGATATCCGCATAACAGATACCCACACGGATATGGATACGGGTACGTGACGGATATGTATCCAGCGAGTAGGGTATAGGAGAGCTACTACTCGTACCCTACCCGCCCCATTAACATCCCTAAATGAAACCATTAAAGTATGTCAAATTGAAACTTTCAATTTATCAAAATGCCATGTTATCAATACATGAAATGGAAAGGGCTGAGAGTGGAGGGCTCGGCTTGTCACCAGAAATAGAAACAAACAGTTAATAAATTAAAAAAAAAAAAAAAAAAAAAAAAAAAACTAGTACTGAGAGCAGAGAATAGAAGTACAGTAAGGCGTAGGATGCCTAGCTCATAGTTTAATGTTATATCAACTTGTAGCTCCGGCTTGCTGCCAGCTATTGTTGAACAGAGCAAGATTCAACTCAAAGAAATGAGTATAACTAAAGATTGAAGCCTTCAGTGGAACGCAGAAGAACAGTAAGAGCCTTCAACAAAGATGACAGAATCACAAGATGTGTGTAATGAACAGAGATCAAAATTGCACGTTGGGTGTCCTGAACAGAGATGAATGTCACAAAATTTGTCTCTGCTACATATTAATCTGTGTTGCTCTTCAAAACTGCCCAAATGAGCGTAGATTTGGACCCCAGGTAGAATAACCAACTCACCTCTGCAATCAGGAGTTTGAGCAAGTCCAGACTACTAGTTTGTTAAAGTTTTACCAAAAGCCGACCAAGAAATAGGCTTGCATGTGAGTTGTATATATTGATGGCTGCAAACTCGGGAACTCATCTGATTTAGTAGTTCATTCATGAATTTACTGACTAAATTCTGTAGCAAAGTAAAATCCAGAACAGACGTGGAAATGATGAGATAAAACTTCACATAATTTTTCTTTTGTTTATTTGTATTTCCTTTACAAGACTTTCTAACTTAATATACTTGTCTTTAGTGTAGGATATCCCTGTTTTTGTAACCTATTGTTGGTCAATTGACCCACCCAGGTTACAGTGTCAAATTTTTTTGTGACTGAGATTCGGTCCCATTGTAAAAACTAGAAGGATAGGTACATGATAAGTCATAGCAGAGATATTACTTCTAAATTTAACCCTCTATTTATTTTCTTAGTAGAAGCTATGATTCTTATATCTGACTTGGGATTTGCTCCATGCGTCCCTGTTGCTGCTTGCATGTTGGGCAATGTGGACACGGTGTGCATGAAAAATAATTTAGTGAAGGATTAGTTTTACTCATTGATGGATTTATGAAGTCACTTTGATATTCTACTAATGATGTCATGACAAAAGGGATAATTATTTATTCATCCTGATTCTATTGACGTAATGCAGGTCTGCATCAGTAGCTGCAGCAAGTGCCATCCAAAGTGATGCTAATGAGGATAATTTGGCTTCTGCTTTAAGTGATGATGCTGAGAAAAATGATGTTGAAGAGATCGAGGATAGTTCGGTATAGATCAAGCTAATTTCTTGTGTATTGTTTTCCTTAGTTTGTAACACCTTGAAACATGAAGCATTGATGAGGCTCTTTGATTGAGTGCTGGCCTGTCTGATACCAGCATAACCTGACATTTTCTTTGCGTGTTTTTGATTGCAAATTTTCACTAAAGCATCCTTGACATGCACATAATTACCAAGTTGAATCTGCTGATTGTTATATTGCACAGGAAAATGAATCCAAGTTACCACCAGGACGGAAGAGGGCTGCTCCAAGGGGAAGAGGTAGAGGATCTACACAGTCTTCTAAACGTGGAAGGAAATCAGATAACTCTTCAATCCATAGAATGCTCATGAACGATGACGACGATGATGATGAGGATATCATGAAAAGATTAAATAAGTCACAACCTCGGGTATGTATCTCCCATTTTCCATTCAAAACATTTGTTTGAATAGATGATCATCCATGTAGAGTCTTCAGTCAATACACTTCATTCTGAGCAGAAGTATTTAAACTATGCTTGGGTGTTGATTCGTAATTTCTGTGACATACCAAAAAGATATTTGGGATAGTTTTGATGTGTCACCCTTAAGAAAAGCATGGTTATCAAATTAGCTTATTCACTTCCTATATGAATTTAATCACACATACATAGATGTTGAAATTACCAATGGTTTTCTTAGTGGTCTGCTATCTTGTCGTTGAACATGTTGCCAGGCAAATGTTCATCTCTGATATAGTTCCAGTAAACGTAAAATGCAGATGGGGTTGATATTGGAAATTTCTTTTAATATATCTGATTCTTAACATATTTGGAGTTGTGATTTCGTGAAACTAATCTCTTTCCCTTGTTTCTAGGTCACTAAAAGCTATGGAGCTCTAAGAAGGTAAACAGTTCCTGTGACAAGATAAATACTGTTACCTTGTATAAATAAATTATTAAGTGAGTCTGTCAAGTGTCAACTAATTTATAACGTCTTACTGAGATTTGAAGATGCATCGTTTAGGCAGAATGGAATTAAATTAAGTAGTTATATGTGGGCATAGGTATATGAAGACGAAAGTAAACCCAGTCAATTGCTTCAGAATAGGTTCTGCAGTCTCCCAATTTGTTTATGTTTTCCTGAATGCATTCTTTGCTATTCGTTTCTTATCATTCTTTCTTTCATTTTAGACACCATAGTGCCATTCAGTTTGTCATAATTGATTGATGTTTTATGTGAAAGGAAAGTGAAGTAGGAGCATGTAATTACTTTCTTTCTGTTACATATATGTACTGAAGCAAAAGCAACAGAATTTAGGGCGGAAATTGATGATAACCTCGTAGTTAAACGAAGGGGAAAATGAAGAAAAATCTCTAGTAAACTACTTAACAAGTATTTAGTATGGTTGGAGACAGTCTTTTAAAATGGAACCCAAAAAGAAACTGAAACGATTTTAAAAAAGTCAAAAATCAATCACAATTGAATTTTCTTTTAGAATTTTTAGATTTTTTTTTTCAACTGAATAGGTTGGTTAAGATTTCGAATTATGATTGAACTAAGCTGCATATTAAAGCTAAAAATTATATATGTGTCTCTATTGAAAATTGTTTGAGTTTAGTTGTAGATTATTTACAAATCATAAAGAACTTGTAATTTATTTTTTAACAGAAGAAAAAATAAAAAATATGAATATACAACAATTATAAAAAGAAATCATAATATGTACCTTTATTTGACAATTTTGCAGTTTTCTTTCTGTAAGTAAATACTTAACAACTTTATAATAACAAAAAAATATGAAAACTATTTAAACTATACTGCTAAATTTAGCTTTGTGCTGGTTTCATGAGTTTAAATTAAATCATATTTAATTTTATATTTTATTGGGTAACTTTTTGATAATAAACGAAGCATTGGGTTTTTAAATAGTCAGGGTATTGTTGTAATTAAATAGTAGTTTAACAAATATTTGAAGTTAACAAAGAAATAATGCCTCGAAATATAGGCAGACAATCGGTTAAATTTCTATATCTAACTGATCAATATATAAAATCATGAACTGAAAGAGGAAATAAAAAGGATTTTTCTGTATTTGGTAGTGCTGTTGCGTAAATTAAAGTCCCATTGAATTATTTTAGAAAAGTTTTAATAGATTGTTATAAAAATAAATTGTTTATGTGCTATTTATTAAATGAATTTACACGTGATAAATGTTAAAAATTAATGCATAATTAAACTATTTATCCAACGTACGCTAAATTATGTTCTAGTGAAGCTAAATTGTCTGACCAAAAAATACGATGATTTTTCATAGATTATTTTAACATTTTCCAAATATTGAATTTAATATGCGACTGTGCTGCAAATACGGAAGATCAGAGTTGGTCAATTTAAGAATCGTTTAGAATGGATTTGATAAAAGTTGTTGGAAAATATTATTTTGACAATCTTATTTTCTTACATCTATTTAACAATTCTGTATAATAAAATATTAAAGTAAATTATTAAATAAAAATAATTATAAGATAGTAATATAAAATTTAGAAGATGTCAACCTATCACGTCTCAAAATTATTATACGGCATTGAACAAATATAACTCACTACTTTTTCAATTGTATGTTACATTACACACAACCTTACATCTCTTCTTCTTGTTTCTTCAACATCCTTCAATCGCTTGCTTGCTGAAAACAATAATTTTAACATATATTCTCCAATCCTGAACTTATTTTCTAAAGCATCAACGTTCACAAAGATATTTGATTGAAGTAATATATGATAGTGTGGTGTTAGAAGAAAGGTTTAATTCCAAATATAAAGCTTTAAAAAAAAATGGGCTAGTTGGATAGATATAGACAAATGATAGAATGGAGAAAGATAAAATGTGGATAGAAAGATATGAGTTAGAGATACATAAAATCCTTTAAAGCATTCTCATTGGTTGCTCCAAACCACAGCATCCCCACCACCAACTTCAACAATTGTTTCTAACCACAAACCCCTCTTATTCTCTTTCCCTACATATGACGTTACATTCAACCCTTCTTCTACTCACTTCTGCAAACCACTGGTTATCATATTTTTTTCCGTAACTTGAGGTTTGAAAACCTAGGAAGTTGGAAGTGATGGCAGCAACATTGATGGCAGCAACAAGTGGTTCTGGCACTGTTCTTAAACCAACTCCTTTCCTCGGCCAAGGAAAGGGTGCCAATGCCAACCCTCTTAGGGATGCTGTCTCAATGGGAACCGGGAAGTACACCATGGTACTTACTCTTTTTTTTTTCTCCTTTTTTTCTTTTTTGATTTTTTGTTTGACTGAGTCTGAGAATTTTGTTTGGTTTTGTGTTTGTGAACGTGAAGAGCAATGATCTGTGGTATGGACCGGACAGAGTGAAATACTTGGGACCGTTTTCGGCTCAAACACCTTCATACTTGAAGGGAGAATTTCCAGGTGATTATGGATGGGACACTGCTGGTTTATCTGCTGACCCAGAAGCATTTGCCAAGAACAGGGCTCTTGAGGTTACTTTTCTACCCTTAAACTCTCTCAACAACAATAATATGCTTCTTTCTTTTTCCTTCTCTTTAACATATTCTTCAAACTAATTTACCATGCTAACTAATCGCAAAGATTTATAAATTGGTTTAGTGGTAATATTACAACGAAAGGGGAGGGAGAATTTGTGCCCTCAACTTTTCAATTAACATTTGAAAATTAAAACATTGATTTGAAAGGTTGAAGTGAAAATTATAAGATTTATTTGAAAGGTTTAAGTGGTAAAATTGGAACGATATTGGAAAAAAATTTGCATTCAACTTTCCAACAGTTATAATATTGATTTGAAAAATTAAAAAAGAAAATGACAGATATTAAAAATTCAATTACTTTACTAATAAAATATTAATAACTAATAATTATCGATAAAAAAATTAAACTAATCTCACTTTAAAATAGTAGAAAAGGTTAAGTATTATATATGAATACGTACAAATAGGTTAAATAAATTGAAAAATCAGTACATTATCGTGAATTACTATTTGTCCTAGTGAAATTAATTATAGGGCAAATTTTAGTTTGGCTAATCATAATTTGGTTAAATTATTTCTTTGCTATCTATAATTCTCCTCATTCAAAGTTTTAATCTTTATACCAATAAAGTCATAACTCTTAGTTCCTGCACATACTTAAAAGTCAAGCTTTGATATTCGTGGTTGATACTATAATTGGATTTCTGAAAGTAAAAACTGCTAAAAAAATTTGTGTAGGAACAAGAAATTATAGTTACAACAAAGTGAATAATTTAAGATCATATATACGTGTAAAAGACTCATAACTATGGGTGTGGCGCTTAATTTTATTTATTTATTTCCTTTTTTCCCAATAATAACAGAAAATTGTTTTTGTGGAATAAGGTGATCCATGGGCGTTGGGCCATGCTTGGAGCACTGGGCTGCATCACCCCAGAGGTGCTAGAGAAGTGGTTGAGAGTGGACTTCAAGGAGCCTGTGTGGTTCAAAGCTGGGGCCCAGATATTCTCAGAAGGTGGGCTTGACTATTTGGGCAACCCAAACCTTGTCCATGCCCAAAGCATCTTGGCAGTGCTGGGCTTCCAAGTTGTTCTGATGGGCCTTGTCGAAGGGTTCCGCATCAATGGGCTTGATGGAGTAGGAGAGGGCAACAACCTCTACCCTGGAGGCCAGTACTTTGACCCACTGGGCCTTGCTGATGACCCAACAACTTTTGCTGAGCTCAAAGTGAAGGAGATCAAGAATGGAAGGTTGGCCATGTTCTCCATGTTTGGATTTTTTGTTCAAGCCATTGTAACCGGCAAAGGCCCATTAGAGAACCTTTTGGACCACCTTGACAACCCAGTGGCTAACAATGCTTGGGTCTATGCTACCAAGTTTGCCCCTGGATCTTAAATGTTTATGATTATTGTCATTTATATGTAGATTATGATCATAAATAATAATTGTTGGATTAGTGAACTTTTTAAGGATTAAGCCTCATTTGTTAAGCTAGTTTTGTTTAAATTATTCAATGAGAAAGGTGTTTTTTTTAAGAGGGAATGCAATGTTTATATACTCTTTCTAACAATGATGACAAGAGCTAAAAGGATGCATTTTTTTTTTCCTAATCATAAAAAGGTATAAATATATTTTCATTTTTATTTTCTTTATTGTAAATTTAGAATATGATTTAAATTTTTTATATTAGTAATTAAAGTTGACTATTTTTGTTGGTTATTTCTTATAAAAAAATGACATTGATGTATGCATTTAACAGTGCTTCTACTTTTTTTAGAGTTCGATTTCACATAAACAGGCCCGATTATGAAATTAACTATTTGTAATTATTAATATATCTTCATTTATTGTAAAGGTGTCTTTAACAAATGATCATGTCTTAAAGAATAAAAATATCAAATGTTTAGTGATTTTCGTGACTACTTAAAGAAAAATAAAAAATGTTTTATATAACTTTCCAGATATTAATTGTTCGTTTTTTAATATGTTGGTTTTTTTTTTTTCTGTTGAATCTCTTAAGCTTTTGTTCAATTAATTCACTGGATGAAGTTTAAAAATTCCTTTCATGGTTTCAGTGACACTTTATCTCTCTTGATTGTAAACAATTTTAATTTGGACTCTTTCCTTTGTCACAACATTGTCTTTCTTTCTAAAAAAAGTCTATAAAATCTACGATGATGGAAAGATTAACTGATAATAGAATTTTGTAATCCAAAAAAAATAATTAATAGTTATAATAAATAAATGTTAAAAATTAAAGATAATATCAACTTAACTTATGATATTTGCTTAGAGATAATGTTCTCCTTACAAACCAATTTTTTGTAAAAATAAATTATGATTAATCTCCTTTCTAATCAATACTAAAACTATCTCAAGTTGGATTTTAAATAGAACAATTGTAAAAGAAAATATTATTGTGGATATAAATCTCACGTTTGACATAATTCCATTACAAAAATGTTATAATCTGCTATAATTCTTTATTTATCTTCAATTGTGCACCTTCACTCCACTTCTTTTGTTTCCGAACTTTCCATTATCAGTTTCACAGAACAGGCAAACCAATCATAGTATGTTGGAATTTTCCCATGGAAAATCAAATGAAAAGCTTGAGAAACTTAAAAAGACCAAAACAAAAGCTAATCATATTTAGAAGAGGATCACATAGGAAACAAAAGCTAAAAGGGAAGCATGTGATAAACAAAACAGATGTTGCATGAATTGACTCGAAAAAGAAAATTAAGAGACTACGAAAACTTGATCAAACCATGTGCAAATCTGTCGAATTATAGGCCTCTGATCTAACATGACCAAAAGAACTGCAGTATTACACATACCAAAACAGGAACAAAAACTTGACCACCCCAAAAAGGCTACCAGATAGCCATTGTAGATGAATCTCCTTTTCCCCCTGCTATATAGTGATATTCTTCAAGATGTCATCAATACTTCATATTTATATCCTAGAGACTAAGTTTTACATTACACAAGACATATATATACATCAGCACGCTACACTACTAATACAACTATGCAACCTAATGTCTACAACTATACACAACTTCTCAATGTAACAAAATTGGCAGATATACATATTTTTCCCTTCACCAATTAAGTACAGTAACATTGATCAAATATTCCCGTAAGATGTACAGATGAAGCAACTTCTAAAATAAGAGTTTATGACATCAATGAGATTTAACCATTTTGCTTAATCTTTCACCTTTGGTAAAGAGCATATTTGGAAGTTGAATGCTAGCTATTGTTGTGTTCTGGAACTCAGTTTCCCCCACCATTTCCGCCTTTTATCCATTTCTGTATTCCCTACCTTTTGAAGTCTTGCTTTTGTTTCTTTTAATCTAACCTTGTAGTCTTTCTTCCACACCTCAAACCTGTGTTTGAGTTTCCGAAGTTCTTCAACGGAATTTGAGTTAGCAGATTGACCTGCTCTAGCCTCAACCAGATTTCTGGCATCATAATCAAAGGTCTGTCTGCGGTTATCAAATTCCCTCGCAAGGTTGCCCACTGAAGCCATAGCACCATGACCTTCTCTCCCTAGTGCAGATTCAGAAATACTATTAGAGTACTTCAATGGTGTGCTTGCACTAGGTGTTCGAGATCCCATGGAAATAGCATCTTCCGATTCATAGGGTAAAGGTGATGATACATCACGTCTTGCACCATGTTGATTGTTGGCATTCTCAGAAGCAAGGCTCTTTCTAGCAGTAGCAAGGTTCGTCTGCATTCAAATTGCAACCAGAAAGATCAGTATAATTTTAAGCTGTATTTGGAACCATTTATAGATGAGAACCTTCAGCAAACAAAAGGTTGCAACATAAGAAATAAATTTCTAGGTATGTGTCATTTCTCTTTAAGATGACACAGACAACTAAAGTGCAGTTGTTTGGTTATATTATACTAGTCATATTTTTTTTCAGGGAGGTGAAAGCAGAATGAGCAAGTCAACCAACTTTGTCTACAACAATAATATTCACGAGTATATCACAAAAAGTTGAGGACTTCTGTGAGCTGAAAACATACTTGCAAAGATGCCATTTGTTTTTGCCACATATCCTCCATTGTTTTCATCCTTTTCTCGTATTGAATCCATCTATTCTCGAACTGATTTAGCTGATCCTTCAATTCAGCATTTTCCCCTTCCTTTTGCTCTATGGTAGCTTCGGCCTTGAGAACCCGCCTTTGGAGTTCAGCTAAAGCTGAAGGTAGATTCCGGATCTGATCACTTGACACATCCTGCTAAACAAAAAAAAAAATGAGACATTTTTGGAAATTTTGAGTAGTTATGAGACACTGATACTTTAATTTATGTCACGTATTTGGATTTGCACAATTACAATTATATATTTATTATATTTTAAGAATTTTTATACATTTTTAAATATATATTATGTCACATGTTCTATTCTATTATTTTCAAAATACATGTTTTCGATATACGTATCGTGTCCATGCATCATAGTTGAGTAGTTAGGAAGTTCATATAATCATGAAGCTCAGCATTTTACTCGATGACAAATCTGATTGCAGAAGGAAAATAGGTTTTGAATTCTTGTGACGAGTGCAATACAACAGATTTTAAGTTTTAGACCAGTATGCAAATGAGTAGTTAGTCATGTTTCTGCAAAAAGGCTGGGATACTGTACATTATAACAAGCAAAAGACTAGAAAGAAAACTCTTGGAAGAACTTTGATTACTACCGATTAAATCATATGAAAATACTTGAGCAAAAACGTACAAGCAATCAAAAGCATTGCTCAAATTTAATTTATTCAATTAGTATCTCACTTTATACACTTCCATATATGCTACCAAATATGGATATAAATTATTCAAGATAATTAAGAAAAGAAAAAATCAATTGTCTTACCAAACACGGGGATATGCATTCTCATACAGCAATAGTCTCATTAATACTATTAAAAAGTGGGTTTGAAAATGAGCTGAAAACTATACAACTTCAGATTTGAAATTCTGAAATGAAGCGATTTTTAGTTGGATAGAAGATATAAACGCCAACAAGTACCATTGCATACATAAAAGAAAAAGAAAATGAACCATATCAATTAGTTTTCCAAAAATTGAGAAAACTTGCACCAAAAAGTACCTTTTCTTCGGGCATCTTCACACGTGACCTTCGCCTAGTTCTTGCATTTTCACGACTTTTCTTTGGCTTATTGAAGTTACTGGCTTTCCTCCGAACCAGCCATCCACGAATTACTGAAGGGAAATGAATAGTTAGCAAAACCATATGCAATGCCCCTGCTATGGGCAAACAAAACAGAATAAAACACAAACCAGATTGTAGTATTGTGGCTGCCTGCATCTCCTTCAAATTTTTAGAAGAAATAGTCAAAGAAGACTTCACCATAACACCATATTCCCTTCTTCCCATTTCTCCCCGAACAACTACAATATAACCAAATTGCAATTAAGTTACAGATAAAAACTATAACAAAGGTTATTGTCAAACACTTGCAATAATTTTTACTATTAGGGCCACAGCACAGGATTAAGCGCTCAAAGTTCTTAATCCATATCAATAAGGCTCTCAGATTTTTATTTTTCAAAAGTAGAAGTGAAAAGCACCAACATTTCTTTACGGTTTCAATCAATTATGTTTTCTGGAAATAGTTTACTGAGCATAAAAATAAAGAAAAGTGTGTATGAAAGCTAGAATAAGATAAGAACGTTCAACTCAAACAAAACTATTATTGATATCCAGACATTACATGATTGTAAAGCAGTCACTCCCTTCTTCAGCTCATTGTAATGACAGCGAGCTCGATAACCACGAAAGGTTTTTTGAATACCAAGTAGTCCCTGCAAAAGATATTTTCTCCTGTCCTCCAGTGCCCCAATCTGTACATTCAACCAGAACAGAAGAAATGTTAAGTCAGACAAACTAGTACATAAATTAATATAAAATTTATCTAAAACATACAAGGTAGATTTCCTATAAATAAGAGAGGTTGAGTGAGTAGAATATCTTATGATTTGTGAGAAAAAGAAAATCAAACTGAAACTATAAAAGGAGAGAGTAGAACATCTTATTTGTTTATAAGCAATCTTTCTTAATTCTTCTCTATCTCCACTGGACAAACTAACACTGGCAAAAACTTACTTTCTCATTAACTATCCATTAAACAAAAATTATTCAATCCGTAAAGTCTATTAATATAATAAGATATATAGAAATGAACTTCAATATGGATGAGTAATGGAAAATGGACCCAATTGCCACCCTAAGCGTAATCCAGCTTGCAATACTATGGCTCTTTATTTGTTGAAACAAACAAAACACTAAACTACAGACATATACCTGCCCAGTTCGAAGATACAGTTTGGTGAAGCCAACTTGGTACATTTCGGGAGGGATATTAAACTGTTGCAAAACCGCAACCGAAATGCTCAATGGGTCCAGAGATGTGTTTGCCTCAAAAAGCAGAAACCCATACCTAACATATGTCCGAACACAAATCAACCCATTATTCAATATAAAAATAAATAAATAGGAGTTTCACCACTACCTTTTGGCAAATTCTTGATGTGTCATTCGAGTAGGATATCCAGCCCTCGAAATCCTAACAACCTCCAAAACTCCACAACACTTGAGCTGTTGTAGTACAAGATCTTGTTCATACATTCCAGGAAGTTGCTTAGTATTTGGCTTTATACAGCGAATAAAGTGAGGTGTGGTGCTCTCCAGCTGATGCATCAACTTGAATAATTGACCCTAAAAGAAAAAAGACTCGTTAGGCTTACTTTTTTTTCAAACTATTGTGTTTCTCTTGTTTCTCAGCATACTCCTAAAATTCAGGTACATTTACTACATCATATAATTTTAAGGGACTATATCAGCACATATCAACAATATTGAAATAATTTCTTTCCAAATATTAAAGATGCTCAACCAGTTCAAGTAATGCTACAATAATACCTTGAACTTAGTGCCAACACTCTGCTTTTGTGAGTCCTGAGCACCTCCATGCGAGGAATTTGATTGCTTCTGAGGCTGATTAAGCTTCTTGCAGAACAACTGAAGCAGTTCACAGCTACATGATGACAGTAGTTGAATGGAAACAGATGGTAGTGGATCTCTATTCTTTTCTAGGAAGCCACCTGTATCATACAAAACCTAATAGAGGACCAGATATTAGAAGAGTCAGAAATAGAAATACAAAATTGACTTCCATGGTATGCATTCTACATATATCTGACAGGCTAGGAAAAACAAAATTATAAAGCACACAATGATCATAACAGGCTACGACAAAAAAACTCTGGTTGAAACATTTTTCCTCTGAAAGTAACACTGTGTTTAATATCAGAATGATAGTTGTGTCAACATTTCCCTCGTCAAAGTTAAAGCAACCCAACATTTAGTTTTTATCTTGAATTGCATGCAATGGAAGAAACTAAATAAGCTTAGTTTTAGGGAGGTTTTAGAAAGAGAGATAATATAGAACATTGTAATTATAAATAACTAAATAATCACATTAGAAAACATAGAATTTTACAAAACACAAGCTATAAATGATTATATTAGTTCAAACAAGACAAATTACAAATATATTAATTATCAGTAATGCTACTCTTAGTATAACAACATCAAATGTAGTAGGTTTACGCTTAATACTACAATACTCCAGGTGCACTATTTTGAAAATGAACATAAAACGTAAACCAGTAAGTTTAAGGACAATTCAACTTTAAGAACTTCAGCCAAGTATGTATTGAAGCAATTAAATTTATCAAATTGACTTTAAAAATCACAAACAATAGATTTTAGATGAGCTAACTTTCAAAGGTCAGTAGGAACTGATACTAACCTCCCCAGCATAATGAGAGACACTAAAAGCCTTGCCTCTATCCCCTTTAAAGCAAGGATTAGCGTGCAGGTGTTGCTTAAGTTTGTTGGCTAGTGTTAGATCAGTGGCCTTGGGGAAATTCGATTCCTCGTCCAACAGAGAGAATAGCCCAAGAGGCTTCTGCACATTAGACAATAGAGTAAATAATGAAAATACTGAACTCCAACAATATGACATGAACATAATATGATTTTGAAAATAATCTGCAGTGTAAAAAATAGTACTGTCCAGGAAAAGAATACCAAACAAAAAAAATAGCCTGTTTTCCTCCAGATCAGCAAAAGAACAGCTATAAAATTTCAGAAATCTTAAACCATATAAATACCTTTTCAAAGAGATCCAAACACACTTGGTTGTCCTCAAACTCTACTTTGGTCCAATCAATACCATCTAATTCATAGTCCTGAAACATGTAAATTGCAATGTTGTAATGAAGCATCCAACGAACATTACAAACTTAGCAAATGATGCAACACCAGCCCTTTTGTTGTAGTATGGTTGTTTTCTTCCATCATGTGACAGGCAATGTAATGAAGTAAACAACATAGTGATTCAGATAGGTAAGTCACCAACTCAGGATTAAACTGATTGATGGTTTGTACATCAAAAGTTTCTTGTCGAGAGAAATTTTAGTTTGACATGACCAAATCCCTCCCTCATTCCCAAAAGATAACAGAAGTAATAACACCTTTTACATACACAAACTATATTTATGGATTTGTATCTCACACTATTTCTTCTGAATGAAAGATACAAACATACTAGGCATCAAAGCAACCAAGTTTCTTAAACATATAAATAACGACAACTTTTTACCAAAGTTTAACATATTTTCTGACCTCCTGCTCAAGTTTAAACAGATGTCGATTGAAGTGTTGTTGAAGCCTCTCATTGGCGTAGTTTATACAAAATTGTTCAAAGCTGTTATTCTGCAAAGAAAATTAATAAACAATTGGAATAATAGAAAAGAATCTATTAAGCATGAATAAACATGCTAATAGAAACTGCATACCTGGAATGACTCAAATCCATAAATATCAAGGATACTTATGGATCTCCCAGTACACCGTTTACCTACTTGAAGTGACTTGTTAACTTGTTCAAGAAGCCAGTCAAACAAGCTTGCATAGATAAATTTTGCTATTGCATCTCTTGCATCAATTGCCTGAATATAGAATAAAAATATTATATATAATAAAATATAAAATAGTATAATACAATTAGGAAACAGAAAAAATTGATCAATTGATGTGCTCAATAAATGCTCAGACCTGCCGCGAGGTCAATTTCTTGGTAATTGTATCCTTGCCAGCTTGGATTTTGTGGGTAGATAACACTGCCATTAACTCTTGAGAACTGCACCCCATTAGCACAGAAGCATTTGTTACAGCTGCGAAGAGAAGATTGAAACAAAAGTCATAATTAGTAACTGAAGTTTTACATATATACTTTATGTTACTATGTTAGTCATAGATAATATGAATCAAGAGAGGAGGATAGTTCAGTGATTTATAGACTTTTAGACCATATTCCTGGCCACATGGAACACCTTAACCATTACCTTCATCATTCACCACCTCAATGTGACTTTCATTATCAGTATCTTGGAATGATATATTTCCCAACCATAATATCGCAGCCACCATCTTAAAAACTAGCTCTTGATCTTCTTTGGACATTCGAATAACATCCAATGCTTTCTGGGGGAAAACACATTTAAAAGGAGGAAAAATGACATGAGATCTTAGGAGTCTGTAAATAACATTAAAGAAGTTCAAAACTGAGTTGTAAAATAATATACCATCAGCCTTTTAAAATTTTTAGCATCATCAACACCATCAATTGTTGTGCAGTCACTTTGCTTAAGATATTTATATTCGCTAGCCGTCCTAAGATTCAGTCTTTCTGCACAGGAAAAGAAAATAATTCCATATGGTTTATCACAATGAGAAGGAAACCTACCACTTCACTCGCAAAAAAATGGTGTCAATGAAATTCAACATAAAATGAACAATCCATTTAAAATTTGTAAATAATTTTACAGGGCAAACATCTTTGCAGATGATAATAAGGGAGAATAACAGTAAACAAAATTTAAATGGATTATCTCAAAGATGCACAGAAGTATACAAGTATGCAAATTAGTAGATAGATTGCATAAAAAATGCACCTTTTAGTTTGGATGAAGATCCCGCACAAAGTTGATAAAATATGTGATATGACCTCTCGCCCAAGGTAAGTTGAACAACTCTTGACTGGCCACAAGAGACAAGATGATTTCAGAAGTGAAGAATAATAATATTTCAGATTCACGCTGTTGTTCAAATAGGGCATCACAAGTTACCTTTTCTAACAGAACTGTTCAAGATAGCATGTAGGAATTGACATATGAGAAACACAAAGCCGTACAAAGAAGTCAGTTGAGTAAATTCACAATAAAAGAAAAAGAATATAGAAAAGAGCTAATTTTGTGTAAAATTTAACAGGAGCAATCTTACAAGTTTGAACTTTTGCACCACAAATTTTCCCCATTGCGCTGAAATGAATTTCAATCAATTTCCCCTGCACCAAATTGTAAACATATATCAACTACACTGCTCAGCCAGTATATAACATCCAAAGTTACAAATCTGCAAAAGAAATCTTATAGAACAAGAACAGGAGTAAGTTCCTATTCTACAATGAAAAGAAAAGCAAACTCACAAATCTGCTAGAGTTATCATTCCTAGATGTTTTTGCATTCCCAAAAGCCTCTAGAATAAAATTTGTCTGAAGGATTTCATTTTCTATTCCTGAACAGCCACCGCCAAGAGCAGCTAAGTATTGCATAGCAACTTTGGCGGTCTCTGTTTTCCCAGCTCCACTTTCACCACTGTAAACAAATTTATAACAGCTATTAACAAGTATACCAGTGGTTAAACTATCTTCTTGCTATAAAATTTTAATGATATCGAGTTCAGAAACATATATTAAAAAGCATGCAAGAAATAGACTGGCTAATATGCTGAGTGCTAACCTTATGATAATAGACTGATTTACTTCATCTGCAATGTACAATATGCAAACAGAAACTTTAAATCAGACAACTACATTTTACAGGGTTCAAGAAGGGGATAAAAAACAGTAATTTCATCAACCTGTCATCATCTCATTATAAGCTGCATCTGTCATAGCATAAACATGAGGACTATCGGTAAGTTTCTGCCTATAAGCTAGAACATAATCATTTCCATAAACTTCGACTTTTTTGAAAGGATTGAGTGCAATTAAAATTGGCCCTGCTTTACTCTGCATACAAGGAGTACAAGCAGCATATGAGAATAGATAGATAATCAACTGGGTAGGAAAAACAAGCCAAAGCAGCAGACCTACATAAATCATATCCTGAGCATATCTAGAATGAAGATTGTGAAGAACTGAAGGCTCATTTAAATAACTGAGCTGTATAAGATCTTCAATACCCTCTAAAATATCAGGATTGGCTGGTAGGAGATCTGACCTGGCTACTTTCATAACCTGCAGTAACAACTCAATGGCCCAAATCACATGTTACTTTGCATATTCAATAATGAATACCTCTTTTAAAAGACAAAAAAGGCTCAGAAATTCACATTTCCATTTGAGAGAGAAACAGATGCTTCCTCTCCAAAAGTTGACTGTATCGTTCCCAGCTCCCACATCCCTCTTGGTTGCCTACACCAAACATGAAGTTTCTGTGGAAACAACCAAAAACAGAAAGGAAATTTAACAGACAAAACATACCATAAACAATGTCTCAATACTGATATATAAATAGATAAAAGCGGCAAACGAAATTTCATATTTTAAAGGAGTAGGGAGGCTCAGGGAAACACAACAAACAGAACGAAGATTGAGCTGAAAGTACACTATGCATGCCACAGACAATTTACCTATGCATAAGTTTTGCCAATATGAAACATCAAACAAATAAAATCTGTGAATCTAAACATCAGTAAATTTTAAATTTAAAAATTAAAATAACCGAAGAGATTTCTAATCTAATTCAGATGAGTGGAGTTTATTTCTATTGGCAATTTTGAAAAGGTCGTGCAGTAGTCGTATAACTACAAAAATTACAGATTTTGTAAACACCAACTTCCACATTTCATTCAAGCTGATTGCTTTTATCCAAACACCAAAAGCTTATCTTTCTGACTGAAAAACATAACACACAAAAAACAGACAACTGAAAACAAGCTGAGGATTTTAAAACACTGAAAATCGCTGTTAAAACTTCAACCCATTAATTAACTAGTTATTACTTACCACCATTAATGATTATAAACTTTTTCAAGTCCCCTATTACCTTTTTGATGAAATAAGCAACGTTATCATCCTCCAACTCCTCGGACTGAGGAGGAGCTTCACAATCAGTAGAAGAATCCTTCGCAGTTGGAACCGGAGACGGCGATGGTTTTTTACTCACTTTCTCTTCTGCTATGACTGCATAAGGGGATTCCGCACGCAACTTGACCTTCTTGGACCCAAAACTACCCTTCCTTTTGTGCCCCTTGTCATCATTATCGCCATCAACCTTGAAGCTATTAGGCAACGACCTCCTCGCCGGAGGCATCCGCGCCCTCGACTGCGGCCGCGACGGCAATGCCGGCGGCAAGTCCTTCGGCCTCTCCTCCTCGTCTCTCTTGCGAAGCGACTCAAGCATCTCCTCCAGCGAGCTCCTCGATAGAGCAGACATTGTAGCTGATAACATCATCTTGAAAACCTCAATCAACAAAATTTAGCCAAATTTCACAACGCTTCCCTCAAATTCAGAAACTCTCATACCCAACCCAACTCGAGATTTTTCAATTATCAACACCCCATCTCCTGATTCCACCAACCCATTTCAGAATTGACGCTAAAAATGAAAAAAGAAATGTATTTTTCTTGTCTGGAGGTGTTTCAAAATAATAAGGTCGAAAAGGGTGAGAAGAAGAACGAAAAAGGTCGTTGGAGCAATCAACGCAACCTTCAAAAACGAACTCCGGAGGTGCATTTGCCAAATCGAGGAACGTCGAAGGTTTCCATGGCTGAAAGCGAAAGTTACGAGGTTTGAATGAGGAGGTTGAGGTTGTTGCGAACGAGAAACAAAAACAAACCTCCTCAGAGTCTCAAAGGCAGAGAGAATGAGAATGAGAGAGAGAGAGAGAGAGAAACCCAAAAAAGAAAAATATGGGAGAGAGAAAAAAAAAGGATATAAACACCGAACGGCAACAATTTGGGAAAATTCGCAATTGCGAGTGTTGCTCTGCTCTGTTTTTTGCAAAACGGAATAAAACGTTTAACGTTGCAAATCGTGTTCCTGAAAACAGAACAGAAACTTTTAACTTTGTCCTTGTTGTCGTTGTTGGTGGTGATGATCCCTTTTTTTTCTTTCTGCCCAGAAATTCAAATTTTTCCGATGGTTGGCGACGCAACTAACTACTCTTCCAATATTCTTAATTCGTTCCTTCGGGAAACCGTTTGCATCTTACAGGCCAAAGAATACTTTAGTATTATTATTATTTATTCCAACTTAGGAAAGAAAATTAAATGGAAAATAATATAATACTAATACATATTATATTATACATATTAATTTGAACATTAAAAGAAGTCGTGAATTTGAAATGAGTGTGATGCGTTATTTTTCAAAACGGATATGGATGTGAGTGCGGGAACGTGGAAAGAGTCTGACACTAAGCTTCCAAAACTATATTACTTAAATAGGCTCCACTTTTAATACAATTACATGCTTCGTCAAAACATTTCCTAATTAATATAAGTAAAACTAAATTCATATTTGGAAAGTCCAACATAATAATTATACTTTCCTTAATAAATTTATTATTTTTTATTAACTATTTTTGAGCCGTTTGTTGATAAGAGTTATTATATAGTCATACAATAGAAATTGACTTTGATTGAGAAATTAATTCTTACATACTTTTTTAACATAAAAATACGCAATATTTTCGAAGTTAACTACTCCTTACTCTTCCTCCAAAATTACACAAAAGGGCAATTACTACTATTGTGTAGAGAAAATATATCTTAAACAATGATAATAACTTGTAAGAAAATAGTAAAAAAAATATTTTTTTCTATTTTTATGTAACAAAAATTTAAAATCCTTGTCTTCTTCTTCACTTTGAATTTCTTCTTCTGGTTCACATCATAATAGATTTCTTCTTTCACTTTGACGGCAAGCTAGGGGAACCCAAAATAAATCATTAATGAGGGATGGCCCTTGCCACAAAATGGATGGTAAATTGCGTGGCTATAAGGAGAGTGGAAATTTAATACCATACTTAATAAAGAAAAGTGATTAAGATTTAAATCATGGGAGTTAAGAAAATTGATTGAGTTTAAATGAGGTTTACTATTGAGATAAAGAGGTTGGCCATTAATTTTTTTTTTTATGGCAATGGAAATATATAATCTTAACCTTTTTTGTGTCGAAAATTAAAACTTCAACCTATTACTTTTTTTATTACCTTATGAGTTGACTAATATTACATTTTCCTACTACTATTAAATGTATTTAATACCTACCATACGAAAAATATTAATAAGAGCCTTTATGATTATTCTTATATATTTACTATTTTTTTTCATCAGGATATAGCCCACTCTCGTGCTGCATTTAATTATTTTATCAATCTGTGTAATAAACACTCAAATAAGTAAAAACTAAATGAACTATTTATCAAAACACGTCAAACTGATAGGTATAACTTCACATTATAAGTTCACATTTATGGTTTATTAATTGAATTATAATTAAAGATAACCACATGCTTTAACACTTCAATAAGAACAATCTAAATAAAAATAACCGTAACAAAGAAAAATTGATATTTTCAAGAGATATACTAAGAAAATTTAACAATAGCAAAACACAATTCTAATTCACGTAAAAGATCGATATCCGTCTCAATTTAAAATTCTAAAACAATGAATTATGATATCGTTTATAGATATTTTTGAAGAATATGTAAGGAAATTAAGTAATAATAAAATATAAATCTAATCCATATAAATAATTCATGTTACTTTAATTCAAAATCTCGGGACAAAAGTTCTATAATTTTTTTTCTTATGTTTTGATTTATCTAAGTCGGTTCACCGAGATATTGTATGTTTTGGAGCATGAAACTTTGGTATGGTTTTGTTCTTAAAAGACCCCTCAAAGAGTGAAGAAAAGAAAAAATATTTAAACTGTGTTTGACTTCGACTCCTAAACGATATGAAACTTATTATTTATTAGGTGTACCAGAATACAATCCATTAAAAAAATATACCTAAATAATTGATATGAAAACCTATTTGCATGATTCCATCCACTCCTAATATTACATTCAACGTAAAATGTTATTAATAATGTTGAGGACAAGCATGTTGAGCCAAAAAATTGCTTGTATTCCATTATTAATTTGTTACCTGAAAATCACGTCAATAAAGGTGCTTTATAGCCAAAGACAAGGCAACAACGTTATGGAAAGGGGATATATATGTGGTCCTACGTGGCTGCATCATAATAATTGAAAGAAAAAAAAAGTATGTATCCCCACATGAAATGAAAATCACAAATGGAAAATTAGTTTTCGGATTTAATACGATTTAGCACATAAAAACAACTTTATGGATAGGGAAATATAACTAAGACATGTTACATTAACAATCGTTAAAGTTGATTAATATCTTCTATATGCCACATGATAAAAAGAAATGCACTTCATATAAAAAGAAAAGTATTTTTCATTCTGAAACTTGATAAACAAAGTTATTAAAAATTAATGATAATTTTGAGAAAGTATCATTACTTAAAAAAGTAGTTAAAATTATTTATTTTATTTAATTCGGAGGAAGTAACTTGAAAGGGATATTTGTGTTTTAAAGTTGTTTTGGCACATGCTTGGCCATAAATTATGATATTCACTTCACACCTCACATAACAGGATACTACGTGTGAATAATCCTATACTCTATATATCGCTTTCTTCTTCATTATAAATGTTTTTTACTAAAAAACCATTAGTCAAAGTTCTGTGGTGATGCCGACATTCATATATTGGAGGGAATTTTGAATATTTATAGTGTGCGTTTTTATTGGATGTATGAACTTCATTGATTTAAATACATGTAATAGTGTGCGTTTAAATATATATGATGGTGAGTTGTATTGTGTTAATCAACGTACTTAGAAAGATAAATTTATTTTAGTTTTCAAGTTCACATACACTTATTTTCATTTTATATTTTAATATTTTAATTAATTATATTATTTGAAGATCATGATACTTTAGAATATATATATAATATGACAAAACAAGATAATCATTTTATATTATTAATTATTTGAAATATCGGTCAGATATAATTTATTTATTTTACTATTTATATTATTATATCATAGTGTAATCTAGCAACGTTTTTTTTTTCTTTTATATTGAAAAAAAGACTCGACTAGAAGGTATATATGATTAAAGTTATTATTAATGTCTGTATTAGCATTACCATCATTGTATTAATGACAATGTCATTTATTAGTTTATGAAAACATAAAAGTAATAAATCTCACATATAAAGGAGAATGATAACCGGTGTCCTAAGGACATTGGTTAAGGAATAATAAATGTGTTTTGATATCATCATTTTTACATTGAAAGTTAAAATAATTAAATACAGTAATTAAAATAGTATAAATACACATAATAAATTTTATAAAGACAAAAATACCCTTTTAAATGTGTAGACAATAACTTTCTGTTACAAAACAAGATTTTGAAATTTTTAAGGTCTCTACTAAAAAGAAAAAAAATCAATTAAGTCTTAAATTGACACTTGAATTATTCATTTTTTGTAACATTTTTAGATGTTTAACACTATTTTTAGATCTTAAATTGACACTGTTTATTATTTAATTAGTATTAAATTTTATTTGTCAACATTAAATAAAATATTAAATACACATGTACAATATTTATGGGCATTTTTGTTTTTTTTTTTAAATAAAGTTGCATTAATGGTTATTAGGTCAGGATTTATTTAATATTACACTTATCTATGTACTTTTATAGGATCCAATGTATATTAATTATCTTTAACCAGTGCCCACTAGTTAGCAAGACCCATAATTAAATAGTTCTCAGTACCCAAAGGATTAAAAGCGGGGAACATATCTAGGAACACACAGTAGATAATGAATATTTTGGTATCTAGTATTCCAACCACATTTTCCTTTGGTTTTCTCTTTTGATGAGGAGAAAGAAAAATGAATAGAACAAAAATAAGGACTTTCATATGGGACCATAACCCCTTGATGTAACATCTTGTTAGTTACTATTTTTTCAAAAGTCAATATTCATATTTTGTCCTCTTTATCAAATTATTATATTGCGGGTATCTATAGAGTTAATAATTTCATGACAGATATATACTCTTAGTCATAGATATAATTAATCACATCACTATAAATTAGCTAATAAAATATAACGGTCCTAACACATTTGATTATTTATCGTATATATGCATAATCCAAACGGATAAAAGTTACCAATAGCACTCTCTTTTAAAAATGTTATACATAGGTAACAAAAAGGGTGAAACTTATATACACAAAATTAAGACATGTAATTAAGTCTCTTATAAATTATCTAAAACACATTTCAATTCAAACTTATATACGCATGCCTTAAGAAAGACCCTTAAGAAAGACCGAGTCCTTTTTACCATCTTTTTATTCAATATTATTTTTATATTTCATATATATATATATATATATATATATATATATATATATATATATATATATATATCTTTACCTAGGTGTTGATTTTACTATATAACTTGTTGAGCTTTGGAGACTTACGAAAAAAAATATGTGGATAAGTGTTTATAGATAATTTTTGCATTTTGTTGAGAATCTAAATGTGAGTCTAAGTTTCACATTCAATAAAAAATAGAAAGTTGAGTACCATGTAACACTACAAGAAAAGCACAAAAAATCTCGCAACAAAATCCTTTCAAAAGGTGAAAAATTGACTCTTATGTGTCCTCATGCATAAGATCAGTGTGAAAAATGAGTCATTCTTTATATCATGGTGACTAATACATTGAGACAGTTGTCTCATAAAATAGTTGGTCATACCCTTTTTGTACTACCCCACAGCAACATTTTAGTTTAAAGAAAGTATTAATAGTAGTGAGGACTAAGCCATCGCTAAAGTTTTATCTTAAGAAAATATTAATAGTAGTAAGAGAAGCCCTCTCTAAAGTTTTATTTATTAAAATAAATAATTTTATTGCGTGGGTTAAGCCCTTGTTTAAATTTTATTTTTTTTAAATTGTTATTTCTCTAGGCTTAGTCCTTACTACATATATCATCTACAATAATGTTAGAGCACACATTTTATTATTTAAAATAATATTTCTACTAACATGGGTTAAACCCACACTACACAATTAAATAATTTAATTTTTAATATATGATTTGTAGTAGCGTCAATGAAGCCCTTGCTTGGATCATATTATTTTTTAGTAAAATGATATGTAGTGTGGGCTTAGCAATCTCTTACAATTAAAATTTAAATAAATTTATCATGTAGTGTCAGCCACGTCGACGCTTGTTTGGAAAAAAAATTGAAATGCCTTATTTGTTTAATGTCGAAACCAAAATCCAAGAAACCAAGTTTGACAAATATTTATTTCAATTTCAAAGTCTAGACCAACCATAATAATTAAAATTTATATCCAACTACAAATCACATTTTCAAAGACTAATAAACAATTAATATAATTTAAGTTTTGTTTGAAATTGAATTTCAAATAAAGGAGCAACACCATTGTATCCAAACCTACATTTCATTTACATGAAATACCAAAAAGAGTTGTTCTTAATAATAGAACAACATAACATTTCATTTACATGAAATAACCAAAACAAGTGGATCCTGCACGACAAAACAAAGGGATCCTCCACGACAAAACAACATTATGGTTCTTTCTTGATAAGGTGAAATAACTGTAAAAGCAATAGAATAAATTAGAATAAATATAATACACATAGTGTAAATATAGTATATCAAAATTGTAACAAAATTATCTAAATAAGAAATAATTTATATTACATTGAAGGTGAACTTCAAGAAAGCGACTAGTCATCAGTGTCAGCATAGTCAAGGTGGACCTGACTCGTACCTCTTGAAGTATTGCAGAGATTTCATTTCATCATCATGGCCATTTGTTGTTGCATCAACTTTAATGTTTCCTTCACTTGTGTGTACTTTTGAATAATGACATCATACTTTTGATTAGCCTCACGAGCCTATTTTTTTTCTTCCTTGACCTCTTGACGAAGTTGTTCATTCTCAACACCATAGTCAGCGGTAGTATCTAATAAGGAGGGTTGAGTGAGGGATGACACACATACACCACCAAAACTACAATATAGGATATAATATATGCAATATAGATATGTATCAAAACTCATAATTCATAACAAATGGATAATAGTTTCAATTCAGATTAAGAACATAATTCTTAGATATTACTATAAGCAAAATAAACTAGCAATCATTATCATTATCACAAATGTTCTTAACTCATCATGTGTTGTCAAATGAAGTAAAATCTACAAGAGGAATTATTAAATATACCCAAAAGAGGTGTTCCAAGTTGTGAAACCCAATTTGTATTCTTGACAACTACATTTCATCACTTTACTTCCACCAAAATTAACCCTAACACAAAACCTCTAAAACAAACCAACACAGACCCCTTTTATGCACAATAACCTTAACACAAATCTCTAAAACATTAACACTTTGCAATCTATTGGTTAAAAACAAAACTCACCTTAGGATGTGTATAGAAAGACTTACACTTTCTCTGTGTCCATTAAATGAGGAACTCCAGCCCAAATGCAAAACCTTCAATGCACAATAGGTTTCTCAAACACTAAAGGATCTGACAACAATGGCAACATGTTATAGTAGAAACGATTACTTGTTTTGCACTATTGTGACCTTAGACCTCAGCAGTAGTAATGTGCCTGGAGGACGGTAGCATGACTTCCCAAAATTAAAGGAAAATGGAGGACAAAAGCCATGGTTTGCAAAATGGAAGATGAAAAAGCGAGTACTAAGAAGGGATGATGAAAACATAAGTCCAAGATGTAGGATGAAGCATGAGTTTAGATACAAGGGTCGACTCTGACAATAAAATGGAGCATGAGTTTAGATAGTAAAAAACAAAGAGGCAAACTGAAAATAAAAGACACAACTTTACTCTTTACTCATTTACTCTTTGAACTTAATTTTATAAAACAAATGTGACGGTTTGTGCCTCACTTGCCACATATTAGCAGTTTTTAAATTTATTATTCATTAATGAAAAAATAGAAATGAAGAGGGAAAGTGAGAATAAAATGGGAAACTTTACTCTTTTGCTTGTTTACTCTCTCTTTATAAAATGGAAACATGTGTCACACACCACTTATTACTAATTTTTAAATTTATTATTCCGTAGCTTTGGTTACACCTAACCGACACACAAAATTAATTTTAATGTAGAATTAATTTTTATAAAATGCAAGCGTCAATCTATGCGTCGCATGACACCTATTAATAATTTTTAAACTTATTATTTAATATTGTCAGTTAAATTGACACAAATATTTAATTTTTAATACAAAACTAAGTTATTAAAACGTCAGTTTGACCCACGCGCAATATTTATTTTTAGTCCAAGATATTATTTGTGTCCAATTTCATGTAATTTCATGTTGTTCAGATACACTATTTAGGTTTTTTTTTTATTTATATTATTTTCACTATAGAGTGGGCCACTCTAATTTTGTTTCCATGAGTAACGATACACCTTTAATAACTTTTTTTAATTTAGTTTTAATTTTTGTGTCGCTTAAATCCATGTTATGGTCATATTATTTAGTCCTCCCCCATCTTTTTTAATTTGATTAAATGATGTAAGTTATATTTTATTTTTAAAATTGTTAATGTAGAGTGGACTTAACCCACTTTAAAATATATAATTATCTTACCTCTGTTAGAGTGTGGGCTAGGCCATATTTTATAGCGTCCCATTTTCTAGCCCTCGTTATTTTATGGAAGCTAATTTATAATATTTTTGTAGTATAAGAAAGAAGATACATTAACTCACTGTCTTAAGATTTGGGTTAGAGATGTTATCAATTATGTGTGTATTTGACTCATGTCTCATTAATGTTGTCTCTTCCCTCGAAAGACCCATAAGTGGTATTAGAGTCGATGCTTCGTCTTGATGAATGACTTGGACAATTCTGTCTATCGAGAGTCTTTTTTACGGTCAGGAAAATGTGTCCCATTGAGATGAACGATAGTACAAGAATGGTACTCGTGATTCACTTGAGAGAGAAGTACTAATGTGAAGGATATTGCCTTAAGATTTTGAGTTAGATGTGGTGTCAATCTCTTATCTGTGGGTTGAGTTCTTATATTGTTGATGTTGTCTCTCCCCGACAATTATCCCTCAAAAGATTCATCTTATTTAACCATACATTAATATAATTATGGTTAACATCATGAAAATCAACACCAAAATTACACCCATGATTGCTCCAATTAAATTTATTTTTACAAAAAAGAAAATAAAACCAAACAATTAACAATTAAAGTATTCACTAGTTATTAGAACTTACGATAATTGAGTATATTGGAGATCCCATGTTAGCTAGAAATAAGGCGAGTTTACCTTATATAAATGGGTGTAAATCTCACTTTACAAGTCAATTTTGTGGGGTCAAATTAGATTTAAAGTTCATTTCTTAACATAGTATCAAAGCCTTAAGTTTTAACCTATTCTAGCAAATTTGTTGTTTGTTGGGCCTATTATGTCACTCGCTATCAGGCCACTCTTGGACTACCCATTAATGTTTAGTGTCACGCTCGAGAAATATATCCTCGACATGAGGGAGGTGTGTTGGAGATGTCACATCGAATAGAGATAAAATGAGTTTACATGATATAAATGTGTGCAAACCTCACTTTACAAGTCATTTTTTAAGGTTGATAGTTAAACTTAAAATTCATTTCTTAACAATATGAGTTAACACCTCAAACTTCGATAATGATAGTGAAGAACATCAAAATTAGTTACTACAACTACTATTATTAAAATTAGTCACTACAACAACAACTATTAGTAGGGAGATGATAAAAGATAAAGAAATACGTGAATTATTTGGTGGGTGAGATTTGTATGTTTTTGTGTAAAATGGTTCATTAGAAGAGTTTTGGAAACTTTGAAAAGGTTGGTGATAGAGATGAGAGATCGAAGATTATGGAATGAATAAAGCAATGGCCAATGCACACCCCCACTCACTAAATGGAGTGAAGTGAATTGATACAAGTAAGAAGACGACATATGCAATGCATGTGTTCATGTAAAGCTTCACTTCATGTGGTTCAGAATTAGCAACCATAACTAATTTCATCTACCCATTCTGGATTTCATGTTTGTTCTTTTCTTCTTAATTTTATGCAATGCACACCAGTTACCAAGGTACCTACAATCTTTTAGTTCAGACTTACCATTCCTCTTGATAGTGATGATTTATGAATTATATATATCGGAAAGATGCAATTTCATGTCAAATCATTTCATCTAAATTAATTGAGTTCAAAAGTTTTCTGTGTTATTAGATCTTCAAAATACAATGATTTTGATATATTAAAGAGGTATTTAGTGTATTTTAAAATATAAAATATTAATGTATATATTTTGAAAGGACAGTAGAGTGATATAGTAAAGAAAAATCTAAGAGAGAATTTAAACTTCAATAATTACCTACATTTTCTAGTTTATCTTGGCTCCCCACTGCCAAAAGGTTAGCTTTTGCTTGTTTAAATATTCAATTATTCAATATTTTAAAACATTATACATTGGAGATGCAAAAATAAAGTTTGTTAGTTTCATTTTTTAAAAATTGTTTCACTGAAGTTATAGCAATACTAGCTGTTAATAATATTTTATATTGTATCAATGTATTTAGATTTTTTTTATTCTTTTATAGATTTTAATAGTTCCAGGGATGTTTAAATCTTTAATCTATTCTTAATGTTTTAATTAAAAAATCTAACTTGGTTTGAATTTTTAGAATTCTCAACTCCATCTTCTTTACCTTTTTATATGTTTTTAATATCTATCCTTCTTTTAAATATTTTTATATATAATTTTCTTAATTATTTACGAAAAAGGATCCATTTATTTTAAGATTACTATAGAGAATTATTTTTAATCAACTTTTAATTTAATTAATTAACAATAATTAAGCGTTTCATGTTTTTATAAAAGGAATAACAATGTAATCGAAAGTATTTCATAAATAACATATATTCAATTATTTCTCTTCTTCTCTCAATAATAGATATATAGTGTATGTTAGCAATATGAAATGTTAATAAACTACATGTATTTATTATTAACTAACTGAATTATCAATTTAAAATTAAATAAAAAGTAGTTCTTTATACTTACAGTTGGATCAAGTAAATCCCTTCTCATTATGTATATATTTTAATTTAAAAATAAGATATGTAACAGTTTAAGTTGTTTATTGTAAATTCAAAATATATTTTATATATTTAAACATTTACAAAAGATTGGAAATTTTAGAGCATAAAAGTTAATAAAGTACAAATAAGATATTTTAATAGATAATATAAAAATGATAATGAAAATAATTTTAGCTACGACAGAAGAAAATGTTAAACAATTATGGAACGAAAATTAAAATATAAATAGTTAGGCTATTAAATAGTTACGATATTATTTTTTTAATAGTGTCCCGTGCATTCAATTTAAAAACTTTAGAATATAAAAAATAAAAAAGATTAAAAATTTTAAAATAATACAGAGGCCAGCAATCATGCACCCTCGTTTCCTTATCTATTATTCATTACCTAATTAGATTATTATACAATCCTTTAGTGACATTATTATTTTTAGTTTAAAATACACATATTCATTAAATAATATTATATATCTTCACTCATTACATTACTTTTACATGATTTTTTCCTATTCATTTTTTTTGTATCATACATCAGGTTATGATAAATGTCTAGTAAATATCATTTCACTCACCACATATTTAATTTTACTTACACCTCTCTTTCTGCTATTCCTCTTTTATACAATCAATTATTCTACGTCTTTTGAATTAAGAGTTTGAATAATATTTATAATAAAGTTCTTAGTTTTTAATTTAGCCGTGGTAATTGTAAATAAATAAATCAAATTATTTTACAGAAAAGAAAGTAAAAAGAAGGCAAATAGCAGTGATAAAAGAAATAGAGAAATTAATTAAGTTGTATGCATACAATAAGTACAAAATTACACAAAGAATAAGAAGAGAAGTATAATGGCTGTACCAGATCTTCCATCATGGTAACAAATAAGGTGAATTTGTGTGGTTTTTTTGTTTTTTCTTTTCCGACAAAACTTCATTCATGAGTATATATCCCTGTCATGTCCCTACCATGTGCCATACAACATTACAACACCAACTGCCCCGTTTTTTTTGCCTACCTTGTACACCAAGTCATTTTATTTTCACTCAAATTACTTTCAACTAATAAAAAAAACTAAGAAAACTAATTTCCTAAAGTGGAATTATATTAAACAATTATATTAATTAGTCATTACACAATTTATTTATCATGTATTAGAATTGTATAGGTTAAAAAATTTACATTAAGTAAAAATAAAAGATTAACTAATATATAAAGAAAATACGCCTATAAAATAGATTATGTTAAAATATTTGAGAAAATGAATACTTGTATATTAAATTTACGGGATTTTAGAAAATCATTATATTGAATTTGATATTTCACTTATACGTGTCTATGTTTGATACGTGTGAGACACAACAACATTATACCATTTAAAAGGCATGTCCTAACTTTGCATATATAATAATACATTTATCAGACACCCTTATAACTTTCTTCATCCCAAGAAAAAAAAAAGTGTAATTATCATAAAATAATTCATGTCACTTTATTAAATAAATAACAATGTGGTATTTATGTTAGTTATTTCTTTCTAAATGTCTCATTTAAGAAAAGTATTTTTGTTGTGTGGTATATTCACATATTACTAAATAGTTTTTTGGTTTATATTTTAGTAAAATTATTTTTATATAATTGATTTTAAAATGTGTTTGTGCGCGCGCTAAAAGTTATTTTATTTTTTTAACTATATCATATTATATTTGAATTATTTATTATTTTTATTGAAGATTAATTTTAAAAAAAAATCTGACCAAATATTTTTGATAAAGTTGATTTTATATTTGAACATTAGATTTTATTTAAGACTGTCACAAAGTGCATGAAGGGAAAAGAAGCTCCATATTCCATGCCATTGACTATACTTATCCTTATCTACAACGATTAAACAAAGCAATGAGCCATGTTCTTCACAACAATAACAGATATCATTGTCATATTCATGATTATGATAGATGAATATTATTCTATCAATAGAAAAATAGTTTGGTGATTAATTTGTCATAATTTGTTAACTTATGAGTGCACTTATGCCATGTCAAACTTTCTCTCTGTTGGAGTTTGCATCAAAAGTTTTAAACTAATGATGTGATCTAATCATATTAATTAATAAACTCAAAAGTGCATTTGTTTTTCTGATTTAGGAGTTGTAAAAGGCCAAATATTATTTTCTCATGGAAAATAATGAACATGTTTAGATTCTATTTAGCAATAACCAACTATAGTAGTTTAAATAATGGTTGATGTCATCATTATTTCACAAACACCATGTGGGTGTATTATTTTCATATGATATGAGGTCCAAAAAAACCTTATTTAGACCATAATATTTGGTCTCTTTTCAATCCAAAAACGAATGGTTAATTTGATTTCATAATGCGAAAAAGCAGTAAGAATTGTGATTATAAAAATGAGCTTCAATTGGCCAACTTTAAAAAAACTTCTTAAAAGTATTTATTCATTAATCAAACAAAACTTCAATATATATATATATATATTAAATCAAAATATTAATCAAGAATTCAGTTCTACGTCAGTTTAATAATTAGTCTGATATTTTAAAATATTTTTCTTATATAATAAAAATAGTGTTAGAAAAACATGCAACCTCATTCATTAAATTTTAGCTTAGTTGGGTTACAGGTAAAGAAAATGAAAAAGAAAGTATAAAGAAAAAAAAATGGAATACGATTAAATGACTATCCATTTATCTGAGAAAAAAAAGTTGCGTAAAAATGAAGAAAATTATTTCATTTTAAAAAAATAAATTAAACACAATTACAAATATACTCATATATGTATGAAGTAGACGAGGGATGATTTTAAAAAAAATATCATTTTTTATTTTTTATTTTTTCCCTCTCATATATAAGTAAAAATGAAAAATATGAATGTAATTAAAAGTAACATTTTTTCTTTGTTACCTAACCCAATAAATACCTTCTCTATGTTTTCCACTTAAAAATACATTTTCCTTTCAACAGAACTAAGCAGTTAGTGAGAGTTGAAAAGGTTTTGCCAACTGCAAAAATGATTTAATAGTACTGCAAAAAAATAAATTCAAATAAAATATGATTACATTATGAAAGAATGTTATGTAATTTGTTTAGGAAATTATATGTTAGATAATAGGTCAATGACATAATCATTATTTTCTGAAATATTTCTTTCATCTTATAATCAAAGCTCACGTTTGGTATGAACATTGAAAATATAGTTATTAGTCCATTCTTCTAGCTTTGCTTTCAAAATTAGAGACAGAGTAACAAAATCCTTAGTTTACTTTAATATAAATTCTCATTTGATATTTTAAGATATCAAATAAGTATAACAAAAATATGTTATTATAACTTAATTTAGATTAAAGTTTACACTATAGTAGTATTTTTATTATTTTTTTAATATAATGACCCATTCTTTTTTTTTTCCCTTCTTTCTTCCTTCTCTCTCTTATATCTCTTCTCTCCTTTTTTTTTCTTCAAATTTTTCCTTTTGTATCTCATTTATTTTAGAATTTTATCACACATGATTGTAATTAAGGATATAAGGGTCAAATAAAAGAAGTTCTCATTTAATTCTAACTTGTTAGATTCTCAAACAAAAGAAGTTCTCATTTACTTTAATTTGTTCTCTTTTTCTTTTCCAATGACTTTGTCATTATTTTTTAGGTCAGTTGAGAAAAATAATTTTTTAAATTAGATTAAATATTTACTATTTTTTTATGTTTAGATATATTATTTTAAGTTATTGGATTTTAGAATAATATTGTTGCTTAGTTTTAAAAATTGATTTAAATGTAAACTAGTAAACATTTCAGGTAAGGAAAATTATTTATAATTGTAGTTGATTGAAAAAATTGCTTAAATGTTAGAATTGAAGTGACGTTGGATTTCGTTTGATAAAGGATTGTTTTAATGTTATGAATTGAGCATCGACGTTTTTTTGAGTACAACAAGACAAAAAACTTAAATTTAATAATTATCAAAACTAATTATCATTAAAGTGAGAATTTTAAATTCACAAAATAAAAAAAAAACAAAAAGTAAAAGATAATTGCATATTAATCTTAGTTTCTCTTTTAATAAATATATATAACAATTAATAAAAATAAAATATGTTAAAATAATAATATTTTTCTTATTATATTAAGAATAAAATATATTAATAATTTTTATGCTAAATAATGTATTTATCCAATAATTATCCTTAAAGGTACGAATTTTAAATTCATAAAAAAAACAAAAAATAAAAGATAATTGTGTATTAATCTTAGTTTTTCTATATATATTAATAAAAATAAAATATGTTACAATAATACTTGTTATGATAAATAATCTATTTATCCAATAAATGACAATAACATTTGTATAATATAAGTTATATACTGAACTTAGAAAGCAACTTTTGCAAGAACTACTAATTTGAATATACTAAGATACATAAGATTTAAAAATATAAAATTTTAAGTAATATCTTATCCATAAAAATGAAAAGATAATTTTTCATTTATTTTAAATATATATTTCTATGAAATGAAACATGAATTAAAATATCAAACTTATAAAATTATTGTATTAAACAAAAATAATAAAAAAATTAAAATAATATAATACTAAATTTCAGAAAAATACAAATTTATAAAATAAGAAGGTATTCTGCGCTGAAACAGAGAATATTCTGACTGAAAAAAAAAGAAAGCATTCTGAGCTCTGTGAAAGAAAAAAAAAAACATTAAATAAGGATAAAAATGTTTTCTTTAACTCTATCTAACTTTCAATCTCAAAAATCTAAACATACCAAACTTGTTCCTCCATATTCGTTTTTCGTAATATTTTAGTTTCTTGAACAACTACAGTAGAAAAAAGGTATATTGTGACAGTGATGATTGCACTTCATTCTAAAAGATGAAAATTCCTTCCTCTACGTACTGTCTAATCAGATAATTCATTTACTTTAACTTTTCTGTTCCTTGTCTTTACTATTTGTCTGTAATGTAGTGTCGAACACTTTTTAAGGACATGTTTTTCAGTAATTTCTTTTAAGGACATGTTTGGATTTACCTTTCAAAAGGATTTTTTTAATCATTTTTATTTTTCACGTCTGATCCAAAGCTTCAAACTTTTAATCGAACAACTATGAGTGACTGTGATGGGAAGACTTTGATTGTTAGGTTGAAATAAATTATTCACTTTTATGTTTTTGTTCCGTAGATAAAATAGAAGTGACGGAGAAGAAAATGGGTCCAGTAGTAACAAAAGCCCAATCTAAATGATGCCGCAGTGAAGTCTATTGCTTCCTGCACTTTCAAATTACTAATTGCACTCCTAAAATATAAGGAAAAATTCCAAACTTTATTTATCATTATACCACACCATATCATCACTGTTACCTAAAGGAAGAAAAAGAGAGAAACAACGCTGCACAGGACAAAAAGAAGAGAAAATGAAAAAATAAAACTCTATCGAAAGTATTTTCAAGAATATATTTCATGTGTTTTGAAAAGATATTTCCGAAATCTATTGGAGTTTTATGATTGCTATCATCTTGATAAGCCAAAAGACACGAAAAGAAAAAAGCGAAAGCGGAGAGAGAGAAAGAAACAGAAAAAACTTTTTGATATTTTCACTGTATTGTGGTCAAACATGGTTTATATATATATATATATATATATATATATATATATATATATATATATATATATATATATATATAGAGAGAGAGAGAGAGAGAGAGAGATTAGAAAAGGAAAAAAACTAATTATATACGTAGAAACTAACAAACTAACTAACTGTGTAAAACCTGGTAAAACCCAACACGCCCCCATAAGCTCAAGAGTGAATATCAAGTAATCTGAGCTTAGACACAACACTTTTGAAGATGCCAGGATCAAGTGCCTTTGTGAAGACATCAGCGACTTGATGCGTGGAAGTTATAGGTAGGAGCTGGAAGAGTTTGGCCTGAACCTTCTCACGGATGACGTGACAATCTATTTCGATATGTTTCGTTCGTTCGTGAAAAATGGGATTCAAAGCAATGTGACGCGCTGATTGGTTGTCGTAGTATACCACAACAGACTCTTTTGGTTTAATTTGCAGTTCATCCAATAAGTATTTCAACCACTGAATCTCACAAGTGAGAGTGGCAAGGGCCCGGTACTCTACTTCTGATGAAGACCTTGAGACGGTGGATTGTTTTTTCGATTTCCAACTTATTAATGATGAATCAAGGAAGACGCATAGTCCAGTTGTAGATCTACGTGTGTTGGGGCAAGTTGCCCAGTCAGAGTCACAAAAGCCCTTTATTTGTAAAGTTGAGTTACTGGGGATGAAGAGGCCTTGTCCAGGTGCTGCTTTAATGTAGCAAAGGACACGATGGGCAGCTGCGAGGTGTTCTTCTGTGGGGGATTGGATGAATTGACTTAGGAACTGTACGACATATCCGATATCAGGCCTGGTGTTTGTTAGGTAAAGAAGTCGCCCAATCAGTCTTTGATATGGGGTGATGTCTTTAAGAGGAACTCCTCATTCGAACAAATCTTTAGTTTCTTTGGTAATAGGAGTAGCACAAGCCTTTGAAGCAAGGAGACCACTGTCAGCTAAGACGTCTAAGGCATATTTCCTTTGTGAGACATGGATTCCCTCACTTGATCTAGCAATCTCCAGCCCGAGAAATTATTTCAAATTTCCCAAATTTTTGACTTTAAAGGTGTCATCTAGGGATTGCGTGATTTGCTCAATATTAGAGAGATGATTTCCTGCAAGTATAATATCATCAACGTACACTAAAAGAACAGTGATGTTAGTCTCGAATATTTTTACAAACAATGAATGATCATATGCAGATTGAGAAAAACCAGAGGCTTTAAGGTGAGATGAGAGCTTCGCAAACCATTGCTTGCTGGCTTGCTTCAAGCCATACAGGGATTTCTTCAATCTACAGACTTTCCCGCTTTCAATATCAGCACACCCTGGTGGAGGAAGCATACAAACTTCTTCATCTAGATCTCCATAGAGAAATGTGTTGTTCACATCCAATTGTTTCAAAAACCAATTCTGGGCAGAGGCAATGGCAAGTAGAAATCTGATGGTGGTTAACTTTGGTACAAGGAAAAAAGTATCCAAATAGTCGATGCCCTCCAGTTGAGTGTAACCCTTGGCTACCAACCTTGCTTTGTAGCGTTCTACGTCACCATTAGCATTATATTTTACCTTATAAACCCATCTGCAGCCTATGGGTTTTTTGTCTCAAGGTGGATCAACAATTTCCCAAGTCTCATTTTGTTCAAGGGCTCTAATTTCTTCTGTCATGGCCTTCCTCCATTCGGGAAAATTGACAGCTTCACTGTAAGAAGATGGCTCTCTATTGGTGGACATAGCAAGAACATATTTCAAGTGTGAAGAAGAAAGTTTACTGTAGCTGAGACGTGAAGATATAAGATAAAGGATATCTTTACTGTTTTTGTTTGTATAAGAGCTAAGTTGGCAATGATAGTCTTGTAAAAAACTAGGTGCTCTTCTATTTCGAGTAGAGCGTCTCAAAGAATCAGTAACTTTTTCAATTTGAGATTCAGTGTGTGAATGATTGTGTTCAGTTTGCACATTTCCAGCATTGTAATTGATAGATTCAAAAAAAGGATTAAAATATGATATTTGACAAGTATTATTTGTTTGCAGAACATGATCAATATGGTTGGCATAAGGAAACACCTTTTCATGAAAACCAACATCTCTGGAAACAAAAATATCTCTACTCTTAATGTCCAGCACAACATATCCTTTGGTTCCATTCTGGTAACCTAAGAACACACATTTTCTAGCTCTTATGTCGAATTTAGACCTATTTCTTTGCAAGCTAGAGGCAAAACACAAGGATCCAAACACTTTAACATCATTTAAATTTGGAGTGATCTCATATACTAACTCATAAGGGGTTTTTTCTTTCAAGACTTTAGTTGGTAAACAGTTTATTAAAAAAAAGCTTGCATAACAGCATAGGACCAAAAAATCATAGGAATGTTAGATTGAAAAATAAGGCTTCTACTAACTTCCAGAATATGCCTATGCTTTTTTTCTACAATAGAATTTTGTTGGGGGGTTTCTATGCAGCTGGTTTGATGAATTATACCAAGATTATCATACAAGTCTCTACACATAAATTCACTTCCATTATCAGAACGTATGATTTTAATTTTCTTGTGAAATTGAGTGTTAATCATGATCACAAACTTTGTTAAAGCATCCCTAGTTTCAACTTTCGTTTTCATTAAGAACACCTAACAAAACTTGTTGTGGTCATCCACTATAGTCAGAAAGAATTTATGTCCATGTATAGAGGTGGTGCCATAGGGCCCCCAAATGTCAACATGTATCAAATCAAAAACATGCTCAAAATACGAGCTACTATTATTAAAGGAAAGCCTAGTCTGCCTTGAAAAATGACATACATCATAGGGTTTGGTTTCACTAAAGACAATATAAGGAAAACGTTTACTGACAAGATGTAGAACTTTATCTGAGGGATGTCCCAGCCTTTTGTGCCAAATTCCCCCATCTTGAATCTTCGAGTTATCATGATGTCCCTCAGTGATGCTGGAGAAGGAATTTACAATCTTCTTTGTGGCTGACAATTGCAGCAGGTACAATCCTTCTTGGAGCTTAACTTCTCCAATCATCTTCAAAGAACGGGCATCTTGGATCTGACACAACTCAAAGGAAAAAATTAGTTTCCAGTTGTGGGATCTAACAATCTTTTGCACAGAAATAAGATTGAATGCAAACTCAGGTACAAGAAACCCATTATGCAAGAAAAAGTTATCAAATAGTTGAAGAGTCCCATCATAGTGTGCAAATATATGTGACCCATTTGGCAGTTTAATACACGTGGGTCTTATTTTTCTAAAAACTACAAAATTAGAAACATCAAAGGTAACATGGTTAGTTGCTCCGGTATCTAGAATCCATGTAATGTTTCTGTTCTTACCAATTAAAACCTTCTCACCAGTAGAATCAGACATCAGATTGTTAACTTTGTGAGAAACATCACCTTTGGCTTCTTTGATCATTTTCATGATCTGAAGCATTTGTTCATTTGAGAAAATACTACCTTCCTTGCTTGGTCGTTGATCATGTTGTTTAATCACAGTTTCGTCTTTTTCAACAATAGTGTTGTTAACCACCTTTTCACCTTTGGTCTTGTACCAAGGGGGATAACCGTGCTTAGCATAACACTCATCTATGGTGTGGTATAGTTTGTGGCAATAGCTGCATTGTTTGTCATTATTCTGATTCCTGTTTTTGCCTCGTCCTTGTCCTTGTCCCTTCCAATTCTCATGATTCTTGGAATTTCTTTGATCCTCAGTGTTCGCTGCAGCCACCAAGATCTTACTGCTTTCTATGTTGTTCCCAATTATTTGTCGTTCTTGTTGCATAACAAGAGAGAAGACACGGTTTATACCTGGCAATGGCTCCATTACCAAAATTTGTGTCTTCACAGTACCATAAACGTCATTGAGTCATTTTAGAAAACACATGATGTACTTGGATTCTTTGTGCTTGATAACAGTTTTGATGCAGTCACATTCACACTTAACCTTACAGGTGCAGCTTGGTGTTGGTCTGAGAGACTCAAGTTCTTCCCAACACGCCTTGAGATCCGTGAAAAAATCTTGACAGATCTTTCTCCCTATTTGGTTGAATGTAGTTCTTGAAGAAGATCAGAGATCCTGAAGTGGTCTCCCTTGGAAAATCGCTCGCGCAAATCATCCTATAAATCTTTTGCGTTTTCAATATACACAACGCTTTGCGCGATCTGAGTATTCATGGCACGCGTAAGCCACAATATCACCATCATGTTACATCTTTCCCAGGCATCATGGAGGATGGTTCCATGGGTTGGAGTTTTGACACTACCGTCAAGGAATTTATGTTTATTCTTGGAGATCAGGGCACGTTTCATGGCGCGACTCCAAGCATGGTAATTAGACCCATCAAGTTGAATATTGACCAACGTTGCTCCTGGGTTTTCACCAGGATGCAAGTAGAAAGAACTCGAAGGATTCTGGGATTCGTCTGTCGTGGCTGTGTTTTCTGATGCCATCAAGAAAAAACAAAGGAAAGATTTGGAAAGAAGAAAAAAGAAGCAAAGAGGGAAACCTGGCTCTGATACCATATTGGAGTTTTATGATTGCTATCATCTTGATAAGCCAAAAGATACAAAAAGAGAAAAGCGAAAGTGGAGAGAGAGAAAGAAACAGAGTAAACTTTTTGATATTTTCACTGTACTGTGGTCAAACATGGTTTATATATATATAGAGATTAGAAAAGAAAAAAACTAATTATATACGTAGAAACTAACAAACTAACTAACTGCGTAAAAACTGATAAAACCCAACAAAATCCATTTTTCGAAAGGTATTTTATAAGTTTCCAAAAGTTCTTTTCAAAATTCTCATCCCGAGTAATTTATTTGAAAAACATATTTCATGCCTTCCGAAAATAACGTTTTGAAAATTTTGTTCCGAAATTGTTTATAAAATTTTGAAAAACTTCCGAAATCTGAAAGGGTCAGATGGTCATTTCAGAAGCTTAGGAGCATGCATGAAGAAATTATGGGGTGCAGAAAGTAAAACTTCGAAATGGAATCTAGAAAGTAGAAAACTGAGGTTGAAGAAGCTGCTTCTTAAGTGAAACCTAAATCTCAAAATTTAAATTTGGATATTTCTTTCTGCACCCCTATACACCCTCATGAATATTATATTTTTTTAGTTCCTTTTTACATCTGAAAGTTATGTATAAAAATATAAATTTTTTATATAATTTTTTTTAATCAGCACATATCTATTTAATAAATTAATTAATTCATCAAATTTTAGAAAATCAAAATTTTATGAAAAAAACTTATATTAACATCAATTCATTTATTTTTTATGTGGTCTTAAACACAGTTTTTTTAGTTTGAGAATTTTTTCACGTAATATGTAATATTTCTTCTCTAGTTAGAGTTATAAAGATCATATGTTTTTCTCACACAATAACTATTAACTCTCTTTAATAAATAATAAAAATTTTCGTACTTAAAAATATCAATTCCCAAAATTTTATATATAATATATATTAACCACATCAATTTAAAATATATTGACCACAAATTTAATTTATACTAGTGTACACATGGACATTATTGTGCCTGTGTGTACGCATTTTTTAAATATAAATGATAATAAGTTAGTAGGTAATAATAATGTAATGTTATTAAGTTAATATATAAAATAAATTTCTATTTATTAAAAATAAAATAAGGTAAATAGAGAAATTAATTGTTGATGAATAAAAAAAAAATAAACAATTTTACAGAGAATAAGTAAAAATAATCATTAATTTTAAAATATTTAATAAATAATTATATGGTAAAGAATAGAATTGATATTATAAAATGTGGACACGAAAGAGGAAATTCTCTTTATATATATCGTTATAATTAACGACCTCAATAATAAAATACAACCAATAAAAAATAAATATAATAAATCAGAAATAATTTTTTTTACCGTCACAACAAAAGAAAATATATAATATAACTAATTATATAACTCATTTTAACCTATTTAAATGTATTTGAGTTGAGATAAATTTAATATGTTTGCAGATTGGGTGAAACCCATGTATATACATATAAAATTAAAACCATGGTTCATTCTTTGTATTCTAATTGTGCATCTATTGTAAAATGTAGGATGTGGTAGAAATTAGCCTTCGATTTATTTTTTATAATTTTTTAAATATTAAAGGGAATAAAATGAATAACATATTAGAAATCATAAAAATAGATATAAAATATTTCGAGAAACTTACATTTGGAAATAAATATAGAATAATTTTGAGACTTGGGTTTTTTCAGTAGTTAACATTTTATATTTATAATATCGATATTTATTGAAAGATAAAACCGATCTAATAATGAGATATAATTCATACTTTTATAGATTATCTATAACAATATATAAAGTGGATTCTTTCCCACTTTTTAAAATATCGATTTTATTCTTTAAATATAATAATTTATTAAATTTTTAAAAATTGACCGTTATTTTTATAAATTTTTTATAAAATCAGATATTTCTATTTTTTTTTTTATTTATTGATGATTATTTTTTTATTTATTTTTATATATTTCACTTTATTTTTAATAAATTTAATTTTAATATATATATTTAAAAAATACATACGTAAAGGCTAGCACCTGTGTTAAGCTAGACAATAAACATTGTGTTTTCCAAAAATACATTTTAACTTTTAACCCATAATAGAAAAGGGTACCTGGTTTCGCCAAAACAAGCCGCACTGAACTTTCTCTGCATCGCCGTCGCCTCGTCTTCCCAGAACCATGGCGAAAAATCGGAATAAGAAGAAGAGGAACGGTGTCGTTTCAATGGATACCTCCGACGCACCCGTTTCGGAACAACCTCAAGGTACCTGATTCATCGGTTCCTGATCCCTTTTTACTTTCTATGCTTTTGGTTCAAATAAACATTGAAAATAGTTGAAATTGTAATTCTTTTAATCTTTCACTGGAACTTAATTCCTGTCTTACAAATCTTATCCCTTTTAAACCATTGTTTTACTTTAATTTTAAATTTTGGTTTCTACTTCCTTGGTGTGCTCTAAAATTGAGATTGGTTTACTTGCAGCAATGGATACATCAGAGTCAGGAGTTCAAAATGCGGTTTCCGGTGCCATCAATATGTAAGTAACTAATTTCTCTTTAGTGATGAGAGATAGATAGTGAATTTTACTTTACACCTCTTTGACACTTCTTAGACATCTTGACACAACTTGAACATGAGTAAGGAAAGGAAGTTGACACTTATTCTTGGCGAAAACAATTCGTAGACAATGCTATATTACAAAAGTAGTAAAGAAATTGAAATGAAACCATTTATATTATGAATAATGCATGGCTCTTTTTTTCAAGCTTGTCTGTATAAAACTTAACTAGTTATTTTAACTATTAAGATACGTGTTTCTTATTTAGAGTTACTTTGTGAAAGATTTTATTACCGGGAAACTATAACAAATTTGTTTTTATAGTGTGAATTATATAAGTCTTAACGATTATATATATTAGCGGTGTCGCCTTATCCTATATTTTAGATGTTAGCAATGTCCCAGTGTCTGTGACAGTGTCATGTCCGATGTCTGCCTTATAGATTATTGCAATTGAGTCCTCGCATAACCTTTTTTCTGTGCAATAGTAGTGTATGTATATTGCCTTTCCTTTAGGCCTTTATTCTCACTCACTCAAATGCATGGTTTTAGATTGTGGTTACGATTATACTGGGAATATCATAGTAGTGGTTTGCAATTGCTGTTGCGATGTGGTTGAGTAGATTTTAACTTCTCAGCAAACATACCAATTGAAGTTGTATATTGATAAATCAAATCATCTTTATAGCTATTTGCTCTAGTTGGACAATTTAGATATTTATTAACTAAGACTTAAAAAGCTTTAAATCAATATTGAAGCAAAGAGATTGAATACTATCCTATTCAATTGAAACAACAAATTAAATGAGATTTATATAGTTTTTCTAAAAGACTTGCAAACTTATAAAAATTGATTAAAAGGGTATAAAGATATAACCACAGTTGGATTTCATGAACATGACACAATAGTTTCCAAAGCTTTAATTATAATTTCCAATATAACTCTTCCATTCATATTGTAGTTTAATCAAAACCCTAATTGTAGTGGAAAGAGCCTAAATTTTAATGTAGAAATTTATTCTCTTTTATCTTAACACAATATTTGCATAAAAGTAAGTGTTATAAGAATGACTAAGACATTAAATAGTATGTCTAATATGAAATCTCATCATTGTTCAACCGTAGGTCTACAACTTCTAAAATGTTTTCCAAAGCAATGAAGCTTAACAAAGCATAGATGATTAAACCATGCACATGAAGCATAAATGAAGAACACAGGAATTGTAAAAGAAAAAATATATTGAAATATAAAAGAAAGTACATAGAGTCAAGATTTATTAATCCAACCCCAATGAATGGGATATTAACTACTCCCAGACATTCCTGGAGCACCAAAATGAGCAAGAAATTGTGAAGCTTGAAGATATAAGTCACCCCCTTGCTCTTTTCACGTTTAGAGCATGCAACCATTTGTTTTTATCTAATGCAAAAGTTGTCCTCTTGCATAGCCAAGTCTTCCTTTCGTTTTCAGTTTTCAGTCCATAAAGTCAACTTTTGCTCAGCAACATAAGACTCACTTAACGAAAATGACATAGCAAATTATGTACTTACGAGGCTTCTCGCTCAATGTCCTATCCCTTTGCTGTGCAACTTCAACCTGTTGCATTTTTGTTTCTTCATGTGCCACTCGTTGAGCAATTGATGGGCTTGCTGATTGAGTATTCTCAGTAGTGACTTTACTATTGCTTCAAAGTTAATTATCTAGGAAAAGTATGGATAACTTCGTGGTAGCCTTACAATTGTAATCCTAAGTAACATGACTTTATTATCTTTCTAATCCACAAAAGTAAGAAATATCTATTACTTAAATGTAAATAAGAGGTCAATAAGGTATTTTCCTCTTATTTATTTTTACAACCAGCACATTGGACTTTTTAATTTCATTTTCTGTCATATTGACAAGGTATGCTTAGTTTTAGAGAGTTTGTGGGGGTAAATAGGCTAGGCATGCAGCGTGTAATAGTTGTCAGCTCTGAAGGATCTTTGTCCATTTTCTTTCATAACATGATAGGTTTTGGAGGACTGAGTTGTTGAATTCTGTATCTTCTCATATCAAGGAGTGCAGACAATGCAGTTCCTTGCATTTACCATTTATTTGTAAGCTATTAAACACAAGTTGTTTGTGTTTTTATCTTACTTAGTCTTTAAGAAAGGTCTATAAGGTAACATGTGCTGCTTCCTGCTTTAGTTTATTATAGTTCCAAGTGTGGGTTTATACACATACACACACACACGCTATATATATA
>Ga0214543_1000694_pt1 | contig 59229 bp, 29 predicted proteins | sample CNSS2metaG_FD_160094 | JGI IMG/M metagenome (GOLD analysis project Ga0214543, IMG submission 160094) | Root nodule microbial communities from cowpea collected in UCLA plant growth center, Los Angeles, California, USA - CNSS2 | ecosystem: Host-associated > Plants > Roots > Nodule | place: USA...
TAGTTGGGCTCAGCCCATTATGTATTTCTGGGATTTGGCCCATTATCAATATAAATAAACTGTCCTTTGTGTAGGGTTAACACAAGGGAGATTAATCCCAAAACCCTATTTCATCTTATTTTACATGAACAATAAGGTGAAGACATGCCTTACATACTATTTTGCCATTTTTTACAAAGTTTACATTCATTTAAGAATTGTATGCTAGTTTCAAAAGTAGTTCTGTTCGTTTGTGTTGGAAGATAAGTTACTTGAGCGCTGAATCTTACAATATTTCATGGCTTTGGTAGGCAAAAGATTTTTGGAGAGAAGCACAAATCCTTTCAAATCTTCACCATCCCAATGTGGTTGCATTTTATGGAATAGTACCGGATGGGGCTGAAGGAACCTTAGCAACTGTAACAGAATACATGGTTAATGGTTCCCTTAGGCATGTCCTTGTAAAGAACAATAGGTATTCTAACGTAGAAGTTTTCTTTCAATATAATTTTGAATGTTATTTATGCATGTTCCAAATTTCAACTCTTTTGTGCAGATTACTTGATCGCCGTAAAAAGCTAATAATTGCCATGGATGCAGCTTTTGGTATGGAATATTTGCACTCAAAAAATATTGTCCATTTTGATTTGAAATGTGACAATTTGCTTGTGAATCTAAGGGATCCACAACGACCAATATGCAAGGTAAGAATTATAGATGTCAAGTTTCAATTTGTTTAATGATAAGGAGCAAGAGTAAGAGATTTAATGAAATCCATATGTTAAACTACATTGCAAACATTGGATTATACGGAAAAAATTATGTTAAATATAAAGTAACAAATATCCAAACTATCATAAAGACATGATTGGGTCATTCTACACAATAAAATTTATAAGGTTGGTCACTTTAGGGGAGGTTAAAGCAAATTCAAAAACTTAGCAGCATCACTTTAAAACATGAAAGGCAGAATATAAAAGTACAAAGAAATCCAAGCCCATCCAAATCCATGATATCCCCCAAAGCTCTAAAGAAATTGGCCAAAGAGGAAGTTGACTAAATGGCCGTGCTATGGTTTGTAGAGAGGAACAATTTAGAAGAACAAGCGTTGATAATTGCCCAAATCAGAATGTTGCAATGGGTATTAGATGAATTTGCAGCAATATTTCAAGAACCTAAAGGATTGTCCCCACCAAGGGATGTAGATAACCAAATTCTTATCAAATCAGAGATAGATTCAGTCAAAGTAAGACTGTAAGGATACCCCCATTTGCAGAAAAAGGAAATAGAGAGCCCGGTCATAAGGCCCAACAGTAGCCCCATATTTAGGCCCGAGTCACTTTGGCAGAGGAAGAGGGTGGCAAGTGAAGGTTTTATGTGGATTACAGTGCTCTAAACTAAGCCATTGTACCAAATTCCCTGTTCCTAGCAATTAAGGAGTTGATGGATTAATTAAATGGGGCTATGTACTTTTGCAAGATAGATTTTAGGGTAGAGTATCATAAAATTAGGATACACGAATCAAGTGTACTAAAAACCATTTCTATAATACCTTAACATTAGTATGAATCTTTGTAATGCCTTTGGATTAACCAATGCACCATGAATTCTATCTTAAGGTCTTTCCTTGGAAGGTTTGTCCTTGTTTTCTTTTATGATATATTGGTATAGAACAGGACATGGGGAGATCATATGGATCATTTGAGGCATGTGCTGGCTAAGTTAACAAAACAGTCTGTCTTTGTTAATTAGAAAAGGTGCGTTTTTAGAAAAATAAGGATAGCTTTTTTAGTTTATATTACATCAAAAGAGGGAACAGGGGTTTTACGGACACAAAATGAAAGACCTATTGCATATTTTAGCAAGGACTTTTCATATTACACTTGCTAAATCAGTTTACAAGAAAAAAATGGATGCTTTTGGTACAAACTATCCAACATTGGAGGCCTTATATGTTATGTTAGAAATTTACTGTATTTACAGACCAGAAAAGTTTTAGAAATCTATTGGATCAGAGAATAACTATTCCAAACAAGCAAAATTGGCTGGCAAAGCTAGTAAGGTATGAATTTGAGATAGTGTACAACTTGGGTGCTTCCAAGTTGCGAATGCCTAGGAGGGATGGGGTTAAAGAAGTGCAAGTCATATCAAGACCCATTTGGTTGGACATTGCATAGATTATTGAATAGGTTAAAATAAATTCAGTTTTGGACAAAATTATCCGAATTGACATTTGTGCTATAGTCTAGAGCAGAGCAGGTGGTATTACAAGGGTAGTTAATGGGCTGACAATGTCCATTGTAAGTGACAAAGATCCTACTTTGTCAGGCTAAAAACTGAGAAATGAAGAAATCCCTGTCAATTCCTATTTGAGCACTGTAAAGTTATAGCGACGAATTGAATAAGATTTGTAGCATATGCTTGAAGAAAACGTGTGAACTGAGAAGCAGCATGGAATGAACTTCTCTGTTTTGGCAGCTCATCCACATGGTTCATTTCCTATGTTTTAACAAGTACATTGGGTTAGGCAAAAGCACAGTGTAGAAGGCGACTACAACATGTACATCAAAGACAAATATTAGTCTGACCTAATTTAATGAAATTTTATGAAGTTGTCTTATTACATAATATGACATACATTTTCTTTTGCAACGTTGTTGATTATTTTTTGCCTAGGTTGGAGATTTTGGATTATCAAGAATTAAACGCAATACCCTTGTATCTGGAGGTGTGCGAGGAACCCTTCCATGGATGGCACCAGAGCTGTTGAATGGGAATAGCAGTCGTGTTTCTGAAAAGGTAACTTGAGACCATTAATATAAAGTTTAGTAATATAGAAGAATCAATGACTTTTTGGCAATCATTCAGCTTGTGGAATGACTTTTGACAGGTTGACGTTTTCTCATTTGGCATCTCAATGTGGGAGTTATTAACAGGAGAGGAACCTTATGCAGATATGCATTGTGGCGCCATTATTGGTAAGAATCTGTCAACAATAGTTTATGCCTTAAATGAAGTGCCTCCACCTTTTGTAGTCTGTTTCGCATTTCATTAGTTTTTCGTACATTGGTTTAGTAGACTTGTACTGTTAGAATGCAGAGATTGGTTCATACGGTTATCAAAACCTTACAACATTAGTCATGTGTATTGGTGGGTATATAAGGCATAAAATATTTTTCTTTTAATATTCAACCAATATTGGTATTTTCAGAACTTTAAACTCAAATGATTGCTGAAACTGTGTGCAGGAAATCCCTGTGATAAACTCTTCTGAATTCAATGTTGTTCATAGTTGTTTGAAACTCACCAGACAAGGCGGCCATTGAGTATTTATTCTAAACAAACTATTGTTACTACTATTAGGATCATTTGGTGGATAGGTTATAACAGAATATAGGAACAAGAAAACAGTATGATGGAATAAGAATAGAATAAACTTTAATCTTATTCAACATTTAATACACACTAGAAAATAATGTATCATGTTGTCATATTTGACTCACGGCAGATAGTGATAATTATTGGTGGTGGTTGTGGTTGTGAACAATGGTCATGACAACAATGGGTGGTGGTAGTGGTAGTGATGGTGGTAGTGGTGATGAGGTGAAGGTGGCTTTCCAACAATGGTAATGGCAGTGAGGTCACTATAGTAATGGTGGTGATGGCAAGAGGGAGAGGGAGGAAGCGAATATTCTATCTAAGCAAAACACTTTTTATAGGATCTTATATAGAATAATACCATAAAGAACTAATTTCCTATTAATATATCAAAAGAATAAATTATATTTGTACTGTATGGACCGATCGGCCAGCCGAAGGCCCCATTTAGGATAGATGCCCTAGAACAATTTTGAGCAGTATAATACCGTAAAAGTTATAAAACACTACACCCAAAGTTATCCACCAACTATTGAGCAACTGATCGAGCAACACCGGAGAGGTATGCCTACAAATAGATCTTGTTCTTGATGTGACGATCGACTAGCCCTGGATATGGCAATCATTGCAAAAATCATGAAGATTTGTGTGTCAACAATCAGCCAATCGTCCAAGGTGCGATGCTCGCTATATATCACTAAGATGTGGTGATAACTACGAAAATCATAAAGATTTGTGCATCAACGATTGACTAGTCATCCAAGGTGCGATGCTCGATATATATCACTAAGATGTGGCGATCACTTCGGAGATCAGGAATATTTGTTCGTCAACGATTAACCATCTGTCCAAGGTGTGATGCTCGATATATACCACTACGATGTGGCGATCACTTCAGAGATCAGGAATATTTGTGTGTCAACAAGGACTCCTGTAATTATGTCAAGCAGGTCAATAATCAGGTTTTAAAAGCAAGTGGGCCCTAATTAGTTCAACCCTAATCAAGGTCCCATGAAGAAAACTATAAATACAAGTCAAATGTATGGTTGTTGAGACTTTTTTCTCACATTTATTATAACATTAACTGTTACTGCCGGTCGAACCATTGTCGACTTGAGCATCGAAGCCTCTTTATCAGGTACACCTATCGACATGAACAATCAGACGAACAACAGTAGAGCCGAACGGGTCAATGGAGTGAGGACTAGAAGATTGGACAAAATTGTTGAAGTAGATCTTAAGCCCCCATACCTGAAACAATATTAGGACAAGATATTATCGTATTTTGTCTAAGCCGTTGAAGGATTTTTTATAACTAATTTGATGGACTTAGTATGATATGATAAGAGAATAAAATTTTATATTATAGGGTAAACAAATAATATACCAAGAGTAGGTTAAGTTATAATCTTATTTTTGTGTCTGGTGCATAACTAAATAATGATGGATTTAAATGAATGAGATGAAAGAAAAAAACAGTGTATATTTTCCTTATACTGTTACATTTTAACTGTTGTATCTATAAGATATAAAGAAGAAGTAAGGAACTTGCTAGAAAACCCTAACCCTAAAGTTAGGTATACATGAAAAAATAAATAATAAAAACATTAGATTTCAATACTCATACTCAAGCTAGAGCATATAGATTATATGCACACCAAGCTTGGAACATATAAATTGAATCCAATGTTATTTCAATTACATCAATTGAATTTTCATCTTTTAACAATGTAGGCACCTGAAGAAGTCTATTGATGAAGTTGTTCATTGATGGAATTTTATCACCAACTAAAACTTGGTCATATACTTGACCAAATTTCGAGTGTAGGCTTCTCCGAATTAGGACCATGTATAACTTATCAAACTTTTTGTTGCTATCTTCCAATGAATTAGTCACAAAAAATATCTTCACTTCTTCCACTACAACTCGAGCCTTTGCCACATGAGTGACCATATCATGATTGGTCTATGTGTGAGAGGCTACTCTTTGAGTTGCATCAAAGAGACATTAATGCCATAAGTAAAAATGTCTTGAGCTAAAAGGATGAGCTTGCCTTATATGGTCTCACAATTTCTAAGACATCTTGTTCAACTTATTACCATAAAACAACATATAAGTGGAAATCCAATTCCTACCAGTGAGGTTTCTCTTCATCCGAAACAACACAGAGATTCTTCTTTATCCTTGACCTAGGAACCATAACTCCACAAGAGCGGACCAAGATAAATAATTTTTCTAGTTGAGTTTTGTCATGGTAATAGGTGTAGTAGAAAGGAAAAGTCATTCCAAAGACTTGAAGAGGGAAGGAAATACCCTAGCCTTGAGAGGAAAAACCCTAGGTGAGAGATACTACCACTAGAATAGAAGGTCAAGGGCAGAAACAAACCCAAAAGGCTCCAACAAGACGAATGACGTTGGTCCGGTGTGATTCTAGCAACATGAAGGTGACATGTGGGTGACATGCGCCTGAAGTTGGCCAATAGGAGGCGACACGTGGCAAATCCCTGACTTCGTTGGAAGATATACAACGATGACGACAAAGGGCGATACCAATCGACAGCGATGACACCAATAGAGATGACCTAGACTCTGATACCAAAAATAAATGAGATAAGAAAAACAATGTATGTTTTCCTTACACTATTACACTTTTACTGATGTATTTATAGGAGGATGTATTTATAGGAGGACATGTTTATATTTATTATATTTATAGGATACAAAGAAGGGTTTTTTCACCTATTTGGATCAATTGGATTTTGAAATTACAGATTTGAGTTGTATTTTAAAAAAATTACGTCCAGGGACAATTGGTGTCTACATGGCACGACTTCATTGTGAAGAAATCGTGACCATCATGGATGAATTTATACCAGTGGAGTTGAATTCGTGCGAGCACATGACAACTTCTGTATAAATACAAAAGCCGATAGGGTTAAAAACCTAACGACTTCTTCACAACAAGATTGTACCATGTAGGCATGACTTATTTCCTCAATGTAATTTTTTTAAAATGCGACCCAGATCTATAATCTCAAAATCAAATTAACCCAGATAAATAAAAAAAACTACAAAGAGGCAATGAACTTGCAAAAAAACCCAATCCTTGGGTTAGCATACATGAAAAAAATAATAATAGAAACACATACATTTCAACAGATGGAATATAATGTAAATTATGTTGAAATGAGTTTTCATTAAAATTACATATAATTTTCTATAAGCTGAATTTTAATGTATATTTTTGATGAATTGAAAACTATAAAAAATATAATTTTAACTAAATTATACAAAGTTATATTTTATTTATATAACTTCTTTTTATATTATAAAATTTTTATATAAGATTTTAAACTTGATGGAGAAGATAATACTAGTATATCATATTTTGCAATAAACAATGCATTACATCAGGATATGGTAGTTATCCTATCCCATCTAGTCTACCAAATCTTAAGGATGCAATGAGGGATATGTACTGTTGACGTATCTCCATATGGTTCTTTGTTGTATGTCTTAGTGTCCAGATTTCGTACTAGTTTTTTGATAGTGTTATCTGCTGAACATTAACAATATACTGATATTCCTATTTTAAAAATCTTTTTTGATATATTTTAAAACATTAAAAACAATATGCACCGATGTATTTTAAAGGTACAGCATAAGATCAGCACAGAAAAATTCAACATAAAATCCAAATTCTTTTGAGAATATCAACATCTTTCTAACTTTGATTATTTGGTTATATGTTGTTTTAGGGGGTATTGTAAAGAACACTCTTAGACCTCCTGTGCCTGAACGGTGTGATTCTGGATGGAGGAAGCTTATGGAAGAGTGTTGGTCACCGGATCCCGAAAGCCGGCCATCATTCACAGAGATAACCAGCAGGTTAAGATCCATGTCTCTACTCCTTCAAACAAAAGGGAATTATCAGTTAAGACCCTTCTGAAAGATGCCACATTTTCTGCAGTTATGTTTCATGATTGCAGCATTTTCATTGTACAGTAATGTGTTTGTTTATAGAAGCACATGCTTCCAGGGTTATCACAACATTGTTTCATGTGATTTTTATTAGCTACAATTTATTTCTTCATTTGTTTATTCTTTTTTGTAGAAATTTGAGGTTAAGATCATGGTATAGTAGTCACTTAGATCTATGGAATTTTGTACTTAGTGCATCACTGAATATTTTGCATAAGATATATCAAAATAGGAAAGAAAAGGTGTATACAACCAACAGTGCTTGTAATATTTGTTTTGATTGCTGATGTGAGATGTATGTTGCATACATGATGTTATGGAGATGGACTCAGAGATCAAAATAATAATAATAATAATAATATGATAATAATAATAATAATTTTATTATTTTTATTATAAAGAAAAAGTGAACACATTATTTTTGGTAGTTGAAGATAAAAGGAATAAACAATGAATTCCATCTCAAAAGTGACAATTATAGATGTAATATTTCGTTACATATTATAAATCATAATAAGTAATCTTTCTTAGTATTGAAAAATCCAGTAAAATATACAAACTATTGCATAATGGATGTTCAACAATGGAGAAATTAGTTGTACAATTTTGTCATTTAGAGACAAAACGAGATAGAAGGTAATATTTTGACTTTGTAGATGTATGTAACACCCCATTTAATTAATAATGCTAATTAAAGGAATGTCACACGGAATAGTATTAGAAACAAAGTCTTGGAGTGTAAACATTACTCTTCACAATTATCCAAAAGAAATCTGAATAAAAGGGCATACCACGATGTCATAACAAAGTATAAAATATAAAACAACAATATTTAGTATTTTAGCATAAAGGTAAGTAGTACACGGGTCATAGCCCTAAAGGAAAGTCTAAATAAACTTAGATCTAGTACAAGTGACTAAGCAGCGGAACCTCCATCACCCTGATGATTACGGGGAGTTCTCCCATCTGCTCACATCAACAAGTTGATGATCATTGCAAAAGAAAATATCACACCACAAAACATACAACAAACAACAGAAGGGTAAGCTAGAGCCAAAAGTAGGTTTATCATGCAATCAGATATAATTACACAGTCAAATATACACATGTCATCCAAGCATGTTATGACTTTCAAATCAATACACTAAGACTCGACTCGACTCATCCGGATATGTAGAATTAGGTCGGATTCAACAGATGCTTGCACTTGTGGTGGATATCTCTGCTCACCCCTAAGCTAAGTGTTACAAGTGTTACAATATATCCAATCCTCCACACACAAGGTTAGCCCTTAATGAGTTTCAGGCCTCCTGCTACTCTTACCACAAGAGTCAGTCCGCTCTAAGTCAGACTAACGGATTCCTTAGAGTGTCAGGATGCAACCTTACCTTGAATCCTTACCCAATTATATAGACAGGGCACCACCATGAATCCCCACTAACAGGGGTCATGAAATTACGTACCGACCACTGAAGCACGACCCTGAAATCTCACCTAAAGATTCTAAGGAATTACGCACTAACCACAGACCAATCATAATCAAATAATGAAAGAATACTCATCATGCATAGAATTTCCTGCCAATCCCAATAACCAATCCTCATTCATATCACACGTGAAATTCATGCCAACTCATTCTTCCCAAACCACGAATATAGAATTTCCATTCATGCCAATGCCATGCCACTTTAATTACCAACCACCTCATACTCGGTTCATGCCAAACTCATGTTGACTAAACATTTCAGCCCATACAAACAAGTCTCATAAGCATATTCATACAGTTCATGTTCAAGATAAATTATACCAAGCCAAGCATACAATTAACATCCCAAAAACATGGAAGGAATTGTTACATAGTGAAGTCTCGTGCTAGTCTCGCCCAAGCCACAGGTTCTCGCTTAGGCTGTCAATAGAGGACCCAGCGAGACTCACGGGTTCTCGCTTAAGCGAGCCGCTACTCGCCTGGGCGAGAGTACCCCTCGCTCAAAAGCGAGTCTCCTCGCCTGAGCTACACATGCAGCAACGTGCCTCAAACCCCTCACTCGTCCTCGCTTAGACGGGCCTCTCTCGCTTGAGTGAGATTGTGTGCTCAAACAAAAACTCTCCGCCTGAGGGAGAGCTCGAGCGCGAGCTCGAATTTGTTTCTGCAAGTCTCGCCTAGGCGAGACTGGGTCGCTTGGGCAAGAACGTCAGGTCTCGCCACTATTCACCCTGCAACAGCCATACAATCACATCCCAACAACAACACACATTCATCCAATATTTTACAGTAGCACTACAACCATATAATCATGAAAACGGCAGCAAATGTGCAAGAATCAGATTTAAACAAGGGTCTCTAGCTTCCCTTACCTGGAATAAGCTAGTACAGTGCGTCGACACCAACCACGGAGCACAACAACTCTAAGAAAAGGCTTAGAACTGGAAAACAGTTGAATAGATTTTAAGATTGGGCTCACTACGAAACCCCAACTGAGAAAAACACGAGATTACACTAAGGAGGGGAGAATATGAGTGGATGGGTAACTTACGTTGAGTAGAAACGAGCTTCGAGCGAACTTGTCCGAGGCGAGAAAGCAAACCCTAGCCGAGTAACAGCTGCAACTCTTAGAACAAATGGGGCATATTTCTGAAAGTGAGTAAGAGAGTTAGGGTTAGGGCAGACTTATGGTCTGATTTCCTTTTGGGCCAGCCCTAGGCCCAACTCACTTTGGGTAGCCCCTTTAAAATTAAGGCAGCATAAAAAAATCTAGGCCTTATAATGCATGACTCAAAGGTTTAAGATGGTTAAATCAAATTTAATGAGACATTTTTGTTTATTAATAAAATAATTTATGCAAAAATGTATTATAATTTTATTTAAAATTTATTTTTTAAGTTCTTTGAAGTTTTATTTTTTATTTTTTGAAAACCTAAAATAATTTGTACTAATATTTTTTTTGGAGATCTTTCTTGAAAATCTAAAGCTATTAATATTAATTTTTCTGTTGAATTTTTTTTTTCAGATGCCTGAAATAAGGGATTTACTTTCTTAGGCCTTAATATTTAATTATTAAAAATAATTTAAACATAATCGATGTTAAAAATAATTATTTATAAATATGTATGATCAGTCAAACCATTTTATTTTTGGTATCTTATTTGACTAAATAAACTTTAATAGTTAGTTACTTAAACGTTATTTTGTTTTTTACTATTTAAAAATTACTAAAAAAATATTTAAATTCATAATTATATGTCATCTTTAGTATCTAATTATTTAAAAATCATTAAGATATTATAAATTTTATATAAATTAAATATACTTCTAAATAAAATTAATGTAATATTTTACATTCTTAATATATAATTTACACTATTTCCATCTAATCTTATTAAAATATAAAATAATATTAAAACTTTAAAACTGTTATTTTATTGAATAAGGTATAAACAGAAAATTTATTACAAATTTTGTTTTTCTATTTTTCTTGAAATATCCACTTTTTCTTCATATTTTTCAGTTAAGCTCAAAAGCTTGACTAATCTCTTGAATTTTGTGAACTTCATTTTTGGGAGGATATCCCAATGGATAAGAGAACACGTTCTTCATATCATCTGCAAAGTCATCAACTTTTGAATACTCCAATCTTTTCATCTTTAATTCAATATCCTGCAAACTAGTGATCTTTTTATTTTGGTCATTCTTCTTAAAAATCCATGCATATTTTCCCACCATCAAACGCTTCATTGTCATCCAACACTGCATCCTTTTGCAACGGTTCATTCTCATTACATCTTCTACCTTTCGTTTCTTCTCTCTTTTATTCCACTCTTTCTGTAACATCTCCTTATCTTTCCTCTTATCACACTCTTCATGCCTAATTTTTTGATTACTCTCACAAGATTTTGATGTATTTTTCACATCAATCCATATTGCTTTTGCATAATATCTCTTTTTATTCTTCAATTCGCTTACTCCTTCATGATTCTCAGGACGTGAAGAATAAATTTTTATGATTAGTTTTTTCTGAGATTGTTGTGCTTCTTCCATAAAAAGAATGAATATAGGAAGTGTAACATTCCACTTAAATAATAACCTTAATTAAATGAAATGTCACACAGAATAATATAAGAAACAAAGTCATGAAGTATAACGTCACTCCTTGCAAATATCCAAGGTACTAAAAATGAAATACTGAGGCACACCACGATGCCAATACAAAACAGAGTACAAGGATCGACAATATTCAAAATAATTGCCCAAGAGACAGACAAATACATGGGCTATAGCCCTAAAAGAAACTTGACAGCAGAATCCAACCTAAAGCTAAGTAGCGGAGTCTCCATGACCCTGATGACCACGAGGAGTTCTCATATCTGCTCACACCAATAAATTAATGATCATCGTAAGAGAAAACCACATATAGAACATACAAACAAGCCGAAAGGGTAAGCTAGAGTAGAAAAACGTTTTATCATACAATTGCATACATTTTCATAGTCAAAGATACATACATCAACCAATCATGTGATGACTCGCAAACCATACACTAAGACTCAAGACACGACTTATCCGGATACATATAATTAGTCGGATTCACCGGATGCTTGCACTTGTGGTGGTTTCTATTGCTCTACAAAGCCAATTGCCAATGGGTTTCATCCTACCACTCACAAGGTTAGCCTTCAAATATCTAAGGCCTCCTGCTACTCTCACCATTTGAGTCAGTACGTTCTACGTGAGACTAACTGACTCTCTAGAGTGTCAGGATGCAATCCTTACTTAAATCCTTACTAAATTATATAATGAGGCACCACCACAAACTTCGTGGAATTACGTCCTAAGTATGAGGCACTACCATGAGCTTCCAATAACAGGGGTCATGGAATTACATCCTGACCAATGAGGCACCACCATACAAGCATCGTGGAATTATGTCCTGACCAAATGAGGCACCACCATGAGATCTCACCTAGAGATTTCATGGAATTACGTCCTGATAAAATGAGGCACCACCACGAAACCCTGGTGGAATTACGTCCTAATCACACCAAAATCATGTTCCTCCAACCAACATAAAGTCTTCATACATACCAATTCATACCACATTATAACCAATCACTTCATTCATGTTTCATGCCAAGATCATGCCAAACTCATCAATTACAACCCATAAACCATTTTACTCATGCATATCCACCCAAATCATGCCTTAACAGAGTAATCAAATCATATCAATGCTCATCAACCAAAAACAGAGAGAAGAACAACCATAGAGCAAATCCATGTACTAGTCTCGCTCAAGTCATGGACCCTCGCTAAGGCGAAAGAGGTCTTTCGCTCAAGCTGCAGGTCCTCGCTTAGGTGAGTCTGCCAATAGAGAGCACGACAGTGTTTGTGAGTTCTCGCTTAGGCGAGACCTCCTCGCCTGAGCGAGACTACTCTTTGCTCAAGGGTAAGGCCTCTCACCAGAGCCACAACCAAGCGAAACACAAACAAGCTCTCACGCGTTCTCGTTTAGGCGAGCCCCTCTCGCCTGAGCGAGATAACACCTCGCTAAAAACAAGAGCTCTCTACCTGAGCGAAAGATCGAGCAGGAACCTGGGTCAACTTCTACTATTTTTGCCTAGGCGAGACAAGTTCGCTTGGGCGAAAATAGCATATCTCGCCACTGTTATAGCACGCATCAACAGACCACTCATACCAAATAACACTTTCCAAGCATTTCATACAACCAACACAGCATACAAATCATACAGACACGAAAATAAAGTCAAAACAGGCAAGACATAGCAAAACATATGAACCCTAACTTCCCTTACTTGGAAGGAGCTAGCCAAACAACTTGTATACCCAAACAGTGAGCACCACAGCTCCGTGAATAGCTCAGTGAGCTGGAAACAATAGCGGAACAATATGGAAACAAGGTCATTAAATGAGCCTCAAAGGATACAAGAAAATAAGGTTAGAGAAGAACTAGTATGAGCTAAGAAGCAACTTACGTGGAGCGGAAAAAACTTGAGCTTGCTTGACCAAGAGTTGGGACCAAACCCTAACAGAACACGATTGAAGTTTCTAAGAGAGGGAAGGTTGTTTTTCTGAAAGTGAAGTGAATAAGGGTGTTAGGACAGTTTAAGGTCTTTGGTTACCTATGGGTCAACCCTAAACCTAACTGATTTAAGACAAGCCCTTAAATATTGGGAAAAAAATAATTAGGCCTTACAGGAAGTATGAAGACAACTCAAAATGTTGAAAAGTATTATGATAACAAATATGACTATATTTTGTGTAATTATATAAAGAATTAGAGATAAGAATAGAAAATATTTAGTTACTTGTCTTATTTATTTTAATTTACTTTAATTAATGATGATAGTAATTTAAATCGGGTAGATCATTCATCATATATGATCTAATCTAATTTATATTGTAATATTTAGTTAAATAATATTCAAGCAAATATCTTATCTAATCATATGAAAGTAAAACTTAATTAAATGGTATTCAATTAATACTTAAGTGTAAAAATATAGTTTAATGGGATATAATAATAATAATAATAATAATAATAATAATAATAATAATAATAATAATAATAATAATAATAATTAACTATATCTTATTTGGGTAATGTAAATGTAGTAACATATGTAATTAGTTATATTATCTAATCAAATCTAATTTAAAAAATAGATTAAGTAATTATCTTTCCAATCAAAATTAATTTTATTAATGATCATTAAGTCATATTTGAAATATTATTTCATCTAGTGAAATCTAATTTAATCAGATATAGTGATAATTACATTTAACAATGGTTATATTATGAATTTAATTAAATTATATTTAATTTCACATGTTTCGAAAAAAAAAATTGTGCATTATGTTGTAACTTTTTTATTCACATGTTCTGAAAAATATTTTATTTGTTTTGAATAAAATTTTAATTGTTTTAATTTTTCTCATTTTCTTTTGACCAAAATTTCTTCTCATTTATTTTGTGTGATGAAATTTTTTTCACGTTATTTAGCTACTTTATATCTCAAGGATAATAAAGAAAAATATACCAATTTTATAAATTTTATTTCATGTTATTCGTATTTATTTTTTTTAGATCCTCAATTTTTGTTCTTTTAAAGATTTATTTGATTTCAAATCTAATTTATCTTTGCGTGTCTAATTAGATTTGATCTTTCTCTGAGTATGGTGTTTGTATTCTATATATTTTAATTTTAAAATTGTTGAATTTTTTTTTAGGTTAGAGTTTAGAATTACATTTTGAGATTATTTTTAATTGGTTAGTTATTGAATGTCGAATTAGAGTTTATTTATATTTGATATTTGTCCTGTTATTGAGAAAGAGACATTTTCTGAAATATTATAACATATTATAATTACTTGACTGATTGATTCATAGTAAAATTATATAATTACAATACCAATTGTTTGAGAAGTTAAAAAATTTATTAATATCTTGATATTTTCTCTAAGCTTATCCTTTAAAAGGTAATACCTTTGGATAACTTCTAAATAAGAAATGACCATTTTTCTCATATTTTATTTAAAAATATAATGCCCAGTAACAATTAAAAAACTATTTTGATATATTTATATAATCTAATAATCATCATAGAAATTTCTATATTAACTAATCTAACAAATAATACTTTTAATTGTAATATACGTACATGATTTTATTATTTTATTTAAATTTTATCTTACTTTTTCTTTAATATTATTTTAGAATTATTATTTTATACTAGTAAAAATACATATGTATCACTTATTTATGATAATAAAAATAAAAATATTATTTTAACTTTTAAAATTATTTTAATTTTTAAAATAATTATTTCAAACATAAAATTAAAAAATAAATATGAACACAAAAAATCTTCTTTATATACAAGTATAGATAATTAGTATCTTGGTACACAAAAAGGTATAAATGACAATGCGGGCCGGTCCGACCGCTTAAGCCCGATCTACACTTGGCTCACAAAATGTACAGAACTGATTTTTAAGTTTAGGAAAAAAAAAGGTTAAATCATTCAAGAGGTCGCCATTTTTGTAGTGAAATCTCAAGTAGATCCCCCTATTTTTATTTGACTCAATCGAGTCCCTATTTTGAAAATTCATTGCAATCAGTTCCTTTCCGTTAGTTTGTACAGTAACGATGTTAATTATGTGCTACGTGTCAGCACGTAGTTTTTTATTTTTATTTCTTATTTTTTTTATAATTTTTAAAAAAAAATTAATATAAGTCAACACAATACTAATCATTTTTCCTAACTAATCTCAATGTATTTATCAATTTTATTAATTTTTCTTTTTCTAAACATGTTTTAATACTCATCTTATTAGTTGTCAAACACATAATAAAATGTGATGTTTAAGTAAAATATAAGTGATGAATTTTAATATATATATATATATATATATATATATATATATATTGTGAGCCCCATTTTCTACTTTAAAAAGGTTTGGCCTGGCCTCTTTTTTTATGGCCTAAGGCCAGCCCATTAGGAACCTTCAGAATCCTCCCTACTTAACCCCACTCACTCTCATTCAATTCTTTTCCAAAAACTATTCCTCTCCTTCCTCTCACTGCTAAAACCTAGAGCTTTGCTAGGGCATAGGCTCCTTCCCACGTTGAGCTAGTTGAACCCCTTTTTCCTCCAAGTAAGTTAAGCTCAACCTTCCCTTTTCTCATTTTTCGCACAATTGCCTTGGTTCAATCTAGGGTTGCCCTTAGAGACTTATTCTAACCCTTACGTTCGTACTGTACAATTGCTTAGTTTGTCCTTGGAGTTGTGGTGCTCTTCTTTGGTGTCCATGTTGGTTGATTAACATTGTCCAAGTAAGGGAAGCTAGGGTTTGCATGTTTTTTTTTCCAATATTTTGCTTGTTTTGGTTTTGTATCATGTTTATGTAGCTTGTTGGTTGTTGTGGTTGCCTAAAATATGTTAAAACATTGTTTGGCTTCGAATGTCCGTTTGTTGCATGCATGAACAATGGTGAGAACTGATATTCTCGCCTAAGCGAGCATGTCTCGCCTAGGCGAGAATAGCATAAGCTCACCCTGGATTCTGCTCGAATTGTCGCTCAGGCGACAAGCCTTCGTTTTGAGCGATGAGTAATCTCGCTCAAACGAGGAGGTCTCGCCTAAGCAAAAAATCGCTGAAGCCCACTGTTCCATTGCTCAAGCTCTCGCCTAGGCAAAAAGGACTCTCTTGAGTGAGAGAACCTCTCTCGCTTAGTTTTGTTTTCTTCTCTGATGTGGTTGTTTGGCTGTATGATAGAGTGTTTTACTGTAAAAGCATGAAGTATGATGCTATGTATATTGTATGAGATTGAATGAGAATGACATTTTGCTATATTGAGCGTGAAATGAAACATGAATTGGTTGGTTGGTGGTGCTTTGATATGAGATGATAATGCTTAAGATGGCATGTGGAATGTTGTTGATAAAAGAGTTTCATGGGAAACTCTTGGTGATGGTGTGGTTAGTAAATACCTTGATATAGGAGATGTCTAGATAAAGGAAGGTATCCTGAACTCTAATAATCGTTCACAGTCACGTAGAGTAGAATGATTTATGTGGTGAGAGTGGCAGGAGGTCCTAGTCTTGGGACGTACTGGGCCTAAGACATTAGAGGATTAACCTTGTGTGTGGTTGGGTGATAACCCCTTGTGTCCAGACTCTGCAGATTTTAGAAACCAGCGTAGGTGCATACTTCCTTTAGAATTCTATATCAAGAGTATAATCCGGATAATTGAGTCAAAGAGGTTTTGCATTTGTTTGTTGTCACATGGTTTGGGTGCCTGGTGTTTTGTATGTTCATAATCTGATATATTATTTACTTGCTCAATCACATGATCAAAAATATTTTTACTCTAACTTACCCTTTTGTTGGTGTTTGTTTCTCTGTTTGACTTTTCCTTTTTACAATGATCACCAAAGTTTATTTGGTGTGAGCAGATGTGAAAACCCCTAGTGATCATCAGAATGATGGAAATGTTGCGATTTAGATGGTTAATAGTTGGGGTTAGCCCATTATTGAGCTACTTTTGAAGAACAACTACTACTTTGCAATTTTGTGCTCTATAAGCAAAGTTTCTAGGAAACTATTAACTTTTGTGTTGTGTTGTGTTGTTGGCATTGTTTTGTGCCTTAACTTTCTTTCTAGTATATTATGGATAATTGTAATAGTTAGTACCTATATACTTCATGACGTGTTCTCTTTTATATGATATTTATGTGATGTTTTATTTAGTAGATTTATTCTATTTAAATGGAATGTCACATATAATAGATAAGAATTGCTGAAATTATTATTCACAAAGATTGAATTTAAAGAAAGATATTTTTTAAAATAGAAATAGAAAAACATATTAATATCCTACCCATACCAATGCTTAAAAAATACTCTTTTATTCTATAGAGGAAGCCAATGCTTTACAAATTCGTCAACAACTTTAATCATTTCTTCCAAAAAGAACATGCATCTAAATTGATTCTTCTCCTCATTAAAGTTTATCGTTGTCCAAGATTTTTTAGCCTTGTTTATTAACTTTGAAATATAAAAATCTCAGCTTTTTTTTACTGTGACAATGTTGATTGAAACAAAAGAAATGGAGAGTGTTCAGATAGTGAAGAGGAAGGGGAAACTAAAATGCGACAGTTCAGTTCATATACGGAACAGTTAACTCTGAAGCTAAACTAAAAAACAATGCAGTGCAGTTTTAAATATAAATAGTTCATTTTTTTCAGTATAAAACAATGTAGTTAATCACATACCAGTATAATTTAGTAAATTATGCCCAATCCTACCAACTCTCTTACTATCAGCATTAGCCAAAGATGATTTGAGTAATTTACTTTTATTGCATACTCAAGCTTTCTATAAATAGTCTTTCAAATGGTGATACAAGAAAATGGATCACTATTGCAATTTTAATGTGTAGTTAGTTGTGTAACCCCACCTCATTAAAATTGCAATAATAGTTCACTTATAAATGAAACATGAAACTAAATAATTCACATGATTATTGATTAAAATTACGAAAATATATTGCAGAATATAGTTTGCCAATATCACTAGGAAAAACTATGAATGTTACACATACTTTTGATACAACAACATGCCAACATCCGGATACTACCATTTGCAGCAAATAATTCTTCAAACTAATATTTTCTTCTTTCAGAAGTTGTGCTCCCTTACTTTTTGATTAATTTAAAATCACAGGTTCACACGGACATAGATTAAAGGAAACATCATCATATTGTTGAACGTTGAACAATTGAAACTAGCTTATGCAAAATGGAGAAATTGATATCATAAACTTTTAAAATGGAGTACTTGTCTTAAAAAGACCAATCACTATAGTACAACCGAGATGCATCAATATAGAATATCATAAACAAGGATTGAATTGGAAAAATAGTACAGGGTTACGCTTTCACCCATCAACGTAACCTTATTGCAATAACAGGAACCTCAAGAGTAGGAACAAAATGCCTTACTATGACAACTGACACTTGCGATAAAGGTCAAGCGGTGGTGATATGATCCTAATAAGTCTTTTGAATTCTCTTCATAAATAATCCATGTAACGGGCTTAAGTGTAGCATTATAGTATTAATGAGTATTAAATATTAGTTATTGAAAATTAATGTAGAATATAGAGAGTCTAGTCCAATTTATTCTACAAAAGAATATTGTAATACAAATATGACACACACACACACACACACTCATATATATACACTAGTGCAAAAAATGCATATTATATCGGTTATTTTGGGCTTATTACATCGGTCTTCGCATCGATGTGGTATCCTCCACTGTAGAAAGTGTTTTATATATTACATTGATCCCCCTAACTGCTGTAATAGTTGTAACATATTACCTCGGTGGAATTGTAACCGTTGTAAGTGCTTTAAAATCAAGAAAGCGGAGCCTAAACTACTTGCGTGTTATTACATCGGTTAAAGTCTGAACCGATGTAATACATGGGTACTATTACATCGGTTAGTGTCACAATCGATGTAATAGAGACGTGTTTTTTTTTCAATAGTAGATTGGTTTTTGGAACTATCCAATAACCTGCAAAAGTCACAACAATCCAGATTCCAGACAATTCAAATTTTCATTTGCTAAGATACAATCATTTACTAAAGTCTATCAAAACTATTAGGCTAAATGTTAAGGCTACAAAATACCTTAAATATCCAAAATAAAACATTTCTAATGGCATTTCTAATGGCTATCAAAACTAATGTTTTAGCCTCAAAAAATATCTTGCCCATTCTTTGCGAATTTCCTTAACTTTATCTTTACCCAATGGCTCCACTCCATCAAAAACCTGAAATATGGAATATATTAATTATGGTGTATCATAGGAAGCAAAGTTAAACATCAATAATTGAATTAACTCTTACATCGGCCCATGAATCAACAATGGTAGCACGAGCTATGGTCCACATCCAATGCATAACGTAGTATCCACACTCAAAGCTTCCACGTTGCCTATTGCACTAATATATGAAATTTATGTAATTAATATATGAAGAACTAAGACATTTTAGTTGATAATATGTAGATTCAATGCAAAGTACATACCTTAAGATAATCCAATCAAGATGAGATGAAGATGTAGTGGATTTACCATCCAAGACACCACTTACATTAATATCACTAAAATAAAAGTCATTAGTAATTTACAATATAATCATGATAAAACACATTACATTTATAATGAACACATACCTTTGAATTAAAGTTTTCATTTCTTTGCTTGGCTTCTTGTGTAATGAACAAAACCATACGACCATACGACAATTGAAGTATGTAAGAATGATTTTATTGATGATTGAAAAACATATTTAAATCATTGATTGAAACCACTAAAACTCATTTCTAAAAAAATTGTTGAGGGTCAGACACCTTCGAACTCAACCAACACGTTCATTAATAACCGTAAACATACAACAACAAATACAATCTTAATTAGGTATTCAATTCAAATTTAAATTTAATTCTAATTCTAATAAATAATAAGAAATTGAAATTATATAAAATTTGAAAAAACTAACCGTTAGAAGGTCAAATTTTTTTCCTATTATGTTTGAACCTTCAAACCACCAATGCAACACTTAGAGGAGCCTTGAACAACCCCATAGAGGGCGGCATCAACAAATGGGATAAGGGGACAAGCGGCGACAACAGCAGGAAGCGATGACAGCAGCGGGAAGTACCGACAACAACGACAGTAGTAGTAAACGGGAAAGATGATGGTGGTGTGGAGTGGAAGTGCTGAAACAAGAACGAGAACGCGGAGAAAAAACGAGAATGCAGAGAAGAAGCACGAAGACTTTAAGACCCACTAAATTTAAATAATTATTTAATAAATGCTGGTAGGAGAAGCCTTTATGGCATTAAATGTTAACCCTCATGACGTTAAAAAGTACTAGCTCATGTGGTTGAGAGTACTTTGATTGGGTGAGAGGATTTGGGTTTGAGTCCTTTGTATGCCAATTATGTGTTATTTATGTGATTTTATATTTATATATATATATATATAATTATGTTGGGGAATGATATAGTAATTAAATTATATTCGTTAGCATGAAACATGAATTGACATGATGGTTTGGTATTGACTTGGCATTTCAGGGTTGTGGGTTCAAACCTTGGGGAACCTAAATTGAACTTCATTTTTGGCTATTTTGGCTTTGGATTCGAATTTGAAGGGTTAAAGGAAAACTCTAATGGACATGGCAGCCAAGAGTGGCTGAAAAATAGAAGTTAATTAGGATATTGAATGGTAATTAACTTAGGATTAATGCCATTTTCGTTTTCTCACATTAAACCCACTTTAAGACCTTTTTAAAAGGGTATTTTGAGGTAGGAGAGAAGGTTTTGGTTGGGCTGTAATTGTGGTTGCAGAAGAGAGCACGAAATTGTGAGTTTTGATGACTGTTGAGTGAGGTTGGGGGCTGAGTTGGAAGAAGAGCAAGAAGGCTATTGGCGATCAAGGAGGAAATAGAGAACTTATCAAATTAAGCAAGGAATACAGGTTAGGGGAGTTCCTATTCTGTGTTTATTTTTTGCTATCTTATAATGATGTGTTTTGGATCATGTTTGAATTGTGAAAACTTTGAATCCTGGTTCTGTTTGCATTTTTCTGGAATTTTCCAGAAACCACCTGGCGACGCATGAACTGCCGCCAGGTGGCACATGTGGTTGCACCCAGTTTCTGGGTTTTCGTATGATCCGCCTGACGGCCGGCAGTGACCCGCCAGGCGCTGTTCTCGCTATTGTTATTTCTCTCTCTCTTTTTGATGTGTTGTCAATGATGTTGTGGTAGTAGGTGGTATTCTTATTGCACATATATGAATTGTATGACGAATTGTGGTCTACAGTTCCTAAATTGATGGAAGTTGCATGAACTCGTGAAGGAAATTGGGGGTTAGGGTTTATGCTAGGATTGGGGACAATGAACATAAACTATCTCAATAATTAGTACACAGATTTTACAGATTTGAGAATAATATGGATGATGTCTAATATGGTATGATGTGTGCACTAGAATTTATGTCAATATGATGGTGTGCTGTAAGTGGGATGTTTGAGTCATGGCTGGGCGAGAGCAATCTGGGCAAGATCCAAAATTTTTATACACCGCTTGGCGGCACCTCGGTTACCGCCAGGCGACAACGTAGACACAAGAAAAGACATTGATTTGTCTCGTGATGGGTTCGGGAGTGGAAGGGAATGAAACCTTGGCATGTAAAATTTATGTAAGGGACCGAAGTGTGAGAATAAAACCTTACATGTGAGATGATGAACTTTGGGTGCTAGAAGTTGTGAAGTGAATTGTGTACAAGAATGTGCATTATAGTTAATTAAAATATATGCTAATAACTTAGTAAGATGGTAGGTACAGGGTGAGTAGGAGTGCTTACTGTAATTATATTCATAAATGAATGAAGGTGTGTAATGCCAAGAATGATTGAGTTTGTACGCATCCATGTTTGTATAGTTCAAAATTAAATGTATATTATTGAAAATCTTGATAGCATGATGTGTATGAATATTGATTAGTATGAGTATAAGATTTGGACCATATTGAGTGGGATGAGATAGGTTTCAATTCAGTACCTGAAAAACAACATGGTGCGTATAAATGAAAAGAATTGTCTTGTTGATGTGACTTAAATGTGTGTATTGTAATTGAGCTATGTAGTATAAATGAATAATTGTGAATGTGATTGGAGTTTGGTTAATGTGTGATTTGAGGTCCAATAGGATCTGTTTAAGTGCCAAAAACCAGTAGCATTGCGCTGCTGGTATGGCGCCTGACGGCGCGAGTGAGCCGCCAGGCGGACAGGACACAAATCTGTGACAAGGGTCACAATGCGAGCAGGGCGGCTGGCGGTAGGGAGGGTTCCACCAGGTGAAGTGGTGCAGCAGAGACCTTGAAGGGGCAGTGGCGCTTGGCGGCGCGAGGCGGATGCGCGAGGCGGTGGCGGCAAGTGGCGTCCGACGGCATGGTGGAGTCCGCCCGGCAATGACGGTGCAGTGATGATGCTGTAGGCGCGCGGCGCCTGGCGATGTGTGATGCCCGCCAGGCGGTTTGGACCCAGTGTCCACCAAGCGACGTGGGATGCGCGCTAGGCGGTTTTGGTTCAGTGATGGAGCGCGAGGAAAGGGTTTCTACACAGCTTTAGGTGATGTTCATGATGTGAGGCTTTGGCTGGGGGTCCAGTTACGAGTGTAACCTGTATTGGAATAACACGTGACCACTTTAGGTTGTAGCCTGGTGGTTTAGGAAGTCCAGTGGAGTGTGCGAGTTGTGGCTCGTACGTCGAGGTTTGGGTGATTGCCCTCTTCAGAGTATTCTGATAGAGTTTTGGTAGTCTGGAACAGCTACAAACTTTATGTTTGTTTCGGGGAGCTCTACTTGGTGTCACGGTGAGATGTTTTGGCAAGGTTATTCCCACATGTGGACTATCAGGTGGTGGCCTGTAGTCGGAGGGGCGAGTAGACACTCGTGCAGCGAAGATCGATCATTGTTCTCACCTAAAGGGTATAGAAATGTTAGACGTCTAATGAAAGTATTGGAAGTAGAGAAGTAAGGAAAAATGGAGAAGAATACTAACCCAGGTTTAATTGTTTTGTTGTTGTATTTAATATTTTATTGGTTGGTTTATTTAAATGAGCTCACCCTATCTGTGTGTGTGGCGATGATCATGTAACTTGTTACATGGGAGCAACTGTTGATGCGGGTGAACGGACGGATGCATAGAGACGGAGTGGGGAACTCTTGGGGATTTTCTCACTAGTTTATTTTATTGGACTATGGTGTTATTGTAATAATTTTATAGACCATTTTAATTGTATTACAGTATTAACGCGAATTATTTTATCTGTTTTGGCGCGTTGAGCTTAAGGTTTTAAATATTTCCCGCGTTTTGGGAAATTGTTGAATAATAAATGAGGTTGTTTTATTAATTTTTTTTTTATTTTATTAAGTAATTTCCGGCTAGGACGTTACAAAGACGAAAAGGAGAAATGAGGGGGAAACCCCTGCTGGGAAAAAAAGGTTGTACTACATCGGTTATATGGGGGAATCGATGTAGTATATGTGTTTTGTGCAAAATACCTAGGTTTTTTCAATTTTTTTTTTTAAAAAATGGGTATTACATCGGTTATATGGGGCAACCAAGGTAATAAAGTTCGCAGAAATTTCAAAAATGCCACATCGCACTATGCTACATCAGTTTTTTGTAATTGTTATAATATCTTGTTGTAATATGTTATTTCTGCACTAGTGATATTTGATAGAAAATTGAGTTTTCTTTTTTGCTTTTTTTAGCAAGATATAATCTCTTAAATAAATAAATAAATCCTAAAATAAATAAACACTAGTAAGAACCTCTTGATACCAAGTGATGACAAACCAAGGGAGTTCGTTTTCATATTCAGTTTGGGAAAGCATATTGATGTCACACTAAAAAAAAGATGAGAAGGTGAGTGATAAGTCATGGGGATGATGACCAGGGTACCCTAATAAGATCGAAATTAGGGTTTTTATAACTCAAAACTCCACAAATTCTCACAACTCAAAACTCCACAAATTCTCACAACGAGAAAACTCTTTCTATCACATTCATATATGTTATATTTGTATTACAAGTGTATCCTTTTATAAGATAAATTAGACAAAACCCTCTACATTCCACATTAATTTTCAATAACTAATATTTAAAACCCACTAATGTTGTAGTTAACAGTATTATATGAATCAGTATTTCCTATATTAAATTAAAAGATAAAAATTACAAAGAGAATTCAAAAAACTCATCAAGATCATTTCATTAAATTACAAAAAGAATTCAAAATACTTCTTAGGATCATATCAAGTGGCGTCACCTTTAATCACTTCTTACATTATAGAAACCGCGCTCGGAGATGGGTTTTTTAAGGCCATATGATATGGCAACGAAGGTCCGGGAAATTGGGACTTTGGGAAGACGAATTTGAGGTGAAATTTAGGAAATGGAAGATATAAGGGAAGATAAGGCTTCTTCACAAAATGGGGAATGGAGGAAACACCTCCTCTAAATCTCAAAATTTCATTTTAATTTTCCCACTCAATTACCGATGACCTGCATTCATCGATAAACAACCACACCAACCTTATTGACGGATATTACTACGAAGAGTTGGTCCACAATTACCCATTCACTTACATATGGAAATTTTTGGTGAAATATCAAAATTCATCACTAATTTCCCACAGTAAGTGCATGTTATCGATGAATTTTCATCTGTTGATAAATTTCGGTTGGTAAATGGTAAATTTAGCATTTATATTAGTGATTCCAATAATGCTAATTTCAAATTTTTAAAATAGTTTTATAAAGTAAACAAAAATTCACCGTCCAACTTCAAGCCACCACCAAAGTTGTTTGGAGCCTCCATATAGGAGGTCTTACATTCAAATAAAACGCTAAGGGTAGGATGATCATATAAAAAGTTACAGATATGCAAATAGTAATTAAGGGGTATAAGTAGGGATGTCAACGGGGCGGGTAGAGTACGGGTAGTACCTCCCTCGTACCCTACCCGCTGGATAAATATTTGTCCCGTACCCACACCCATGTCCATCGGGTATCCGTTATGTGGGTACCCGCCTATTTTTTTCATATCCGTGGATATCCACGAGTACCTGCGGGTATTTACAAAATTATTTAAAAAACATATTTAATCATAAATTCAAATAAAATAAAATAAAATACATCAATGTCATAAATTTTAAAAAAGTTCAAATAAACTCAAGTTCATACAAGTCCAAATAATTATAAAAATAAATATAAAATTATGTTCAACACAATGGAAATTCTTTAATTAGTGCTTTGATCAACAAGTTCACTTTCTCTGATTGATTCCTGAAAAATAAACAAAATAAACAAATAATAAACCTCAACTGCCACAAGTATTCTTATTTTGATTCATCAGTTGACAACAAGCATACCATAAACGTCACTGTCTATATAGGGTTTGATGTATATGCCCAATTTCAAAGAAAGAAAAGAGAAGAATGTCAAGGGGTGTACTTGGAAGAAGACAGCGTACCAATACTTGAACCTGAACGAATGAAGATAGAAGACAAGAAAAGATGTGTAGCTTAGAAAAAATTAGGTCAGAATGTTTTTTACTTATATATATAAGGGTATTTTTTGTGAATTAAAGTTTAGCGGGTACGGATATCCACAGTTACTGATACTATAATACTGTACCCGCCACCTTAACATGCGGGTATCAAAAATATACGTACCTATGGGTAGCGGGTATCCATTTTTAATATTTGTTTCCTACCTGTTGCGAGTTTTATTCACGGATACCCACAGGTATGGATATTTTTGACATCCCTAGGTATAAGAAAGAAAAACCTACTATCCATACATTTTAATATGATGAAAATTAAAAAATATACAAAATTTATTATTTAGACTTAATTCCTCATTTGGTCTCACTTTAGTTGGAAAGTTTCAAATTGGTTCCTGCTAAACTTATGTTTCAATTGTTTTCCAACTTTTTAAAAAAATGTCTTAATTAAGTCATTTAAAAAAAATTACAAACAACGTTAACAATATATCACGGATCAATATGTGATTTTTTTTATTCTTTAAATTTTTTTATGGAAATTTTTTGTGGTCCACGTGTTAGGTCTTTGGTATGACACATAACATTGTCAATGTCACATAAGACAATGTGATATGTCAATATTAGTGTCAGTATCAAATGTCATTTTCGGTCTCAAATGTCGTTATTTTGATTTTAATTTAGTTTATATATATATATATATATATATATATGTGTGTGTGTGTGAGATTTTTCACACTTCTATTTTGTTTAAATTATATAAATGTATTTATTATGGCTAAATTTGTGTGGACATTTTACCAAACTAGTGTAATTTTCTTTTTTGTTTTTAATTTGTTTAACCAACACTTGTGTAACATTAAAATAGTTGTTATATAAGTTTTGATGTCATAGAAGTTGATTTTGAATATAAAGGAATATTTTATTTCTACAATAGTTATTGTTATTTTTTAATTTGTTTTTATAGTAATAATATAGAATTACAAAACTATTTGTCATTAATTTAATTGATAAATGAGAGTTAAATGAAATAATGACCAACGTGGAAGGTTGCATTTAAGAGAAACTTTAATAGAAAAATATCAATATTTAATATTATCCAACAAAAAGTATAATAAATAGAAATATGAGAAAATATGGATATGTAAAAGAATATTTCAAATAATAATTTGTTGTTATTATTTTTTTCTTTTATATATATATATATATATATATATGGATTTTCACATTTTTATTTTGTTTAAACTATATAAATATATTTATTATGGGTAAATTTGATTGTTTTTTTTTTACCTAACTAGTGTATTTTTTTAAAAAAATTATCAAAATGATCATTTAAAAGAAATTACATATATGTTGTAGAAAAGTTGTGTTAGGATGATAACTTTAATGCAAAACATTTTTAAGTTGGAATTGTGCCAAGATGACATGACATCTGTGTATTTTAAATGGAAGTTGTGCCAAGGCAATACGACTCTAGTTCAAGTTGTAACAAGGTGGCAAGACTTCAGCTTAAAATGTTTTGAATTAAAGTTGTGCTACCTTGGGAAGTTTGTGGGCTTGACTCAATATTGGTGCTTTCTTTGATTCATTCCATGGCGAACGGAGCAAGGCTTAGCAAAGTTGAGGGTGGGTTGTCTCGTATTGAGGCATAAAACTCCAGTTTTCAAGAACGCATGGAAATCCAAATGGACCAACTCATGTCTCTCTTACTATGGAATAAATCAAATATGAATGACCATGATCATATGAAAACTTGCAACTTTGATATGTTACTCCAAAGGGGATTTTGTAATATAAAAAAATTTGAAATCTTTAGTGGAGATGCGTGTGACAAAGCATGATAAGGTGTATGGAATGGAATGTGTAGATTTGACGTCATGGTTGTCCGTATTTGATTTATTCTTTTGTAAGAGAGACATAAGTTGATTTATTTGGGTTTCCATGCGTTTTTGGAATTTGGAGTTTTGTGCCTTAATACGAGACGACTCACCCTTAATTTTATTAAGTCTTGTTGCATCCATCATGGAATGAATCAATTAAAGCACCAATGTTGAGCTTTTTTTCGAGTTAAGTCCACAAACTTCACAAAAGATAACCTCTTAAATCAATTTCTAATCTTTTGAAAGTTACATGATAAGTTCATCTATAGAGACACAAGCTAACAAAATTCTATTGTTGTGGCTCTAAGATAATCTAAAGATAAAGTGTTTAAATAAATGATTCTAAGATAATATAAAGATAAAATATGTACATAACATAATCTAAGATAAAATATCATAACTAACTAAAGAAATTGCATATCTATTAAATAATATAATCAATTGCTCATGATGGTGTACTTTTCATCGTTGATTATGTTGCTTTACTTTTTATCTTTAATTCTATTGTTTTATTTTAGAGGTTTTAACATACTTCAAAATTACGTCACCTTAACACAATTTATCCATATCTATAATTTTTTTAAAATTTCTCCATTTTGATAAAAAAAAACATTTTATGTGTATTTATTCTATTGTAAAATAAAAATAGTTAAGATAATTTTATAATATTTATAACTAATTCAAATAAAAATAATATCAACATACAAAAAATATTTTTTGTTTAATGTAATTTTTTTAAATGAATTATCTTTAAATATAATTATTACAACTATTATCATTTTCAAATATTTTATTATAAATCAAAGGTTAAATTATTCTTTTGGTCCTCAAGTTCTTCGTTGTCTCAATTTGGTCCTCATTTTCTTAAAAATGACTCAATTTGGTCCTTACCGTTAATTTTGACCAGATGGTGTTAAAGTCAACGCCACGTGTCAATTTCTGGTTTTTTGGATTTTTGTTGATTTTTTGTTAATTTTTTTTTATTTTTGACATGTGCCACGTGTTGTGCCACGTGTCAAAGTGACTCAATTTGGTCTCTATATTTGTTTTTAGTTTCAATTTAGTCTCAATATTTGTAAAAATGAAGCAATATTATTCCTCCTTAAATTGACACTCTTTAATCTTTATATAAAATTTATGATGATATTCTTAATAAAATTAACGTTTTTATTAAATATTTGTAGAAATATTTTTAAATAAGTTTTTTTTTAGTTTTATTATTAAACAAAGTTAAACCCCAAACTTAATTTCAAAAATTAACAATTTTGTCATCATATATAAAGGCATCAAGTGTATCATATTATACAAACTTAGTAAAGATTAAAAATCAAATAACTTGTCACACATAAGTTTAGGAACTAAATTTCAAGTTCAAAACAAAACCAAAGTCTAATGTTTTTGTAGAATTTAAAGTTAATTTAAAATATTTATAAAAATATTTAATAAAAACGTTAATTTTAGTAAGAATATCACCATAAAATTTATAAAAAAATAAATTTAGTGTCAATTTAAGAAAGGATAATATTGTTTTATTTTTACAAAATTAAGATTAAATTGAAACTAAAAACAAATATAGGGACCAAATTGAATCACTTTGACACGTGGCACAACTATGAAGTGACACGTGTCAAAAATAAAAAATTTAAAAAAAAATTTAAAAAAATTCAAAAAAAAAAACAGAAATTGACAAATGACATTGATTTTAACACTGTTTGATCAAAATTCACGATGAAAACCAAATTAAGTCACTTTTAAAAATATGATGACCAAATTGAGATAATGAAAATCAAACTAAAATTTTATAACAAATAAATGAAAAAAAAAAAATTTAACCTTGTTGTAAAATTTTAAAAAAATATGCGTGACAGCACTAAGGAAAGGAATCTCATGAAACTTTTTTCCGTTAACGAAAAATATGTATCTCACTAAACTCCATAATAACCGATATAAAGAATATTTTATTATTTTTATTATACACAACTTTTTTATTAATATTATCTTTTGAAATGTTACTATCATACTCGTTTCATCTATACTATTATATAATGATTACTTTTAAAATTAAAATAAATTGTATTTATTATAAAAAAATATTTACAGAAAAATAAAAATTAATATTTTTAATATCATAAAAAAATAAATTCATATATCTTTACTATTCTATATATATATATATATATTTCCATCAGTATAAATAAAATAAATCGTATATTTTTACAAAAGAGGTATGTACAGATGTACCTTAGCCGTAATTGTATCGTATACGTATCCTAGCAGTTTCATGTACGCTGAGTATTTAAACCCACAATTTAGCCCAAAATGTGTTTGGACCCGTGAATCAATATCCTTGTTGATAGGTGCACACTGCATTTTCTTCTTTGTTCGTCACAATTCTATTATATAAAATAATAATATATATATATATATATATATGTATATATATAATTAAATAATAAAGCCTTCGATTTTGGAAATCCATTCTCTTCCTTGTCTAGTTTGTTCTCTGCATCTATGGGATCTCGTGCATAGACCAACCCCAGAAGAAGAAGAAGAAGAAGAAGGAAATAAATAAAAAAAAAAATTAACCTTTTGTAAATCCCCACCTTTTTTTCTGCTAACGATTTCTTTTTTCTTTCTTAGTTTCTGTATCATCTTTGTCGATCGTAATTCGGTTTGATCTTTCTCTCTCAATTTGATAATTGTGTTGTGTTGCTTTTGGATTTTAATTTTCCCAAAAAAAATCTTGAAATTTAATGGTGATTGAATTTTGTTCAGGGTTTGGGGGTTAGGTTTAGGGTTTGTTTCTCATGGGTGTGGTGGTTGAAGGTTCATCTGGGGTTAGTGCCGGCCATGTATGACCTTCCTTGGGATTTAATTAGGTTTTGGAATTTGGTGCTTGGTTATCTCCAATCTACTGTGGGACTCCTTTCTGTTTCTTCATTCCACTTAGTTTAAATTTTTTTTGTGATTGATTTGGTTTGGATGCGTGCAATTGGAATGTTCTGCAATTGCCCTGTTCTTTTTAGTGAAACAGAGGTTTGTGCGTGAAAATCATTACTTTTTTGCTTGATTATCTATATAAATTTGTGTGGTAGATGTCTTATTTGGCAAATAAGGGGTTGTTGTTGTTCATGAATCTTGTGAACTTGCAACACTTTGTGGCTTGATATTTCTGTATGGGATTTTGTTATTTTTCTTGATGTCTATTTTTATTCTATTATTGGTTTCTACTTATAATATTTGATATACGGGCGAAGAATCGAATTTGATACTCTATGTTATGATCCATGTCCATTTGATTGATTATATGACTTAATAGTGCTAATGGCTGCCATGCTTTAGGACTTTTGAAGAGTATGTGGGATAGACATCCTGAATGTGTAAAATTTGATTTGATTTTCCAGAGTACTTGAAATGTTGGGTTTTATTGGATAAGAAGAATTCTTGCCTACACTGCTAACCTTACCTTTTTTTGGCTATTACCAATGCAGTAATCCTTACTTACATTTTTACAACTCACCCTGATAATGTCTTTGTAATTTCCTGAACTTTTCTGTCCTCACCATCATGATATATCCGGAGTGTTGCTTCTGTAACAATAATGCACTGAAGTGCTTTTGTTTCTCATTTATTTTCCTGCATGCTCATTTGAGTTTTACTCAAATAACTAGAAAAACTCATTCCCACATATATGACATTTCATTATGTCAGTTCCATTCATATCCTCTGCTGGGTTGAATCCATGTTGACTTGTTTGATCTTAGATGCAAAACAAAAATAAACGGGAGTCTGCATCACATAATCCATGTTGACTTCTGGTAATGTGATCTGGCATACTAGGTATAAACTTGTGAGAATAGTAAACACTCTTAGTATCATCTCATTCTAAGTATAGTGTTGGGTTAATGAATCAGTTTGATTGAACTGTCCTTATTTCTCTGTATATATGGTTCTGTTTCTAATTGACGATTTGTAGATTTTAAACTTAATTGTTATTGAAATTTATTGGATTGAGATCTTGTGTTGCTGAACATGGTCTTTTTCTTCTTTTTTTTATGGTGTACCCGCAGATTTTGGGGCTTGTTGGTGATTCTGTTGTACAGAAGTGTTCGTTAGTTATACATGTGTCCAAGATTATTGTATACATTGATTCATTTTTAGTATCGTACTTTGGAGCATTGCATGAGGGATTGCCCTCTGATTCTTTTGTGAAGTCATCTAAAGTTCTTATAATTACAAACTGAGCCAGAAGCTGGTAGTGAATATAGCTAGAGCTTATCGCCTTGGTAAGTTTATAAGCTAACAATACATCATATTGTTAATCTCATGTCCTTTATTAATGTCTGAAAAATTCCTTTTGCATTGTGCTCACTACATATTTGTTGAACTATTTCATTTCATTTTTTGTATGGATCTCCTTTTTCATATTTTTCATTGACAAATACTTTTCTAGTCATTTTTATCTGTTAAAACTCTCTTTTTCTTATACATAGTTTTCTTCTATGAAAAAAGCTGGACTTTACAATGAGTATACCTAATTTTCTTCTATGAGGAATCTAGATTTTTCTATTGACAAGAAAGTCTTCGTTAATAGTCACTAGAGCAAGGTGCCGTTATATTGGAAGTTATAACATTTGGGTAAGGATACAGGGTGCTGTTACAACAGATAAGAGTAATTGTCAGTCTTTGTCAAATTAGTTTTAGTTTAGTCTGAAGCAAGGACACCATTCTACTATAGGTCTTTTAGCTTAAAGAATCCGATGACGAAGGTGCCATTAATCTTGAATGATGATTAATAATACTAGCCAAATGCTTGGTTTTGGATCCAAGATTGTTATATTGTTGTCTTTGGAGATGTATGAAGAAGTTACTGCACGTGTTGTAAATATGGGGCTACCTAATCATTTAGTTATGCTTCATTTTGTGTTAAAACAGCCTGTGCTTCTTATCAGTTTTTTTTTTTCTTTTCCTTTTTTACTTTTCTTATATAATTATATAGAGTCAAACAAAATAACAGGTTTTGTGTCAGTAAAGTTTGATCTTTTGAGCAGTGTAAAAGGTGTGATATATATCATTTTGAATTATAAATCGATGCCCTCCAGATGTAAATTATACCTTGTTTATTTAAATCTCAAAATCACACATAGAATCTAAACATTATCCTCTTATCATGTTGTGTAGGAAGGATGTAATAGGAAAACGTTATGCATTTTGTATTATTTAATCCTTTTTCATGTTTTAATGGGTAAGGGCAAATAGAACTAAAACTAGATGAATACATAGAAATTAGAGGGAAGCCAGTGACTACAAGTCCGAGCAATATTATACATAAAGCTTGTCAGTTATTGCTTTTCTTGAGCATTTCACAATAGACTAAGCTTAAGTGGTTTGTGTGGAGTTCTTATTATATCTAGTTTTTGTTCCTTACATTTTTTTTGTAACTCTTTGCTTGTTCCTAGACTAATAGAATTTCTCTTCTACTGCTGATCATGTATTTTATTTTTAATTTAATGCCAAAGAATCGTGTGTATGATATCCAAGTTTGTAAAAGTGAAAAAAATTTGGTCCGGTTACTTGCATCCTTTTCTAATTGGTTCAATATGTTGAGTAGTTAACACCTTGCGAAGAAGATGGCTGGTGTTAAGAGAAGATTATGTAGTGATTCAGATATCCATGCTCTTCACAAAGAACTGGATGAAGTTTCATGTCCTATCTGCATGGACCATCCACATAATGCTGTTCTCCTACTTTGCAGCTCTCATGAGAAGGGCTGCAGATCATACATTTGTGATACAAGTTATAGACATTCAAATTGCCTGGACAGATTTAAAAAAATGAGGGACAATTCTAAGGAGAACCAAAATTTACCCAGTTCTTTAGTTAACACAAACAATTCTGGTAATAGTTTTGATATTAACATTACTATGCAATCTGACATGCATGATGTTAATGAACTCCATGCAAATGAAATTAATACTCTATTGTCTGTTGGACTTGCACAAGGATCAAGACAGGGTGATGCCCAAGATCCAAGTAGGCATTTAAACCAACATGATGAAGGAATTTTAGAAACTGCTGATTCTGAGACCTTGCAGGACAGGGCTGTGCTTGAGGATTTAGATGCAGATAATTCATCTGATTCAAAATTGAAACTAAAATGCCCTTTGTGCCGAGGTGCAGTATTGAGCTGGGAGGTGGATGAAGAGGCTAGAAACTATCTGAACGTGAAGAAGAGAAGTTGCTCAAGGGACTCATGCTCATTTGTTGGTGATTATCTGGAACTGCGAAGGCATGCAAGGAGAGTTCATCCTACTTCTCGACCCTCTGACATTGATCCTACAAGAGAAAGAGCGTGGCGAAATTTTGAGCGCCAGAGAGAATATGGCGATATTATGAGTGCTATTCAGTCTGCCATGCCAGGAGCTGTGCTGGTTGGAGACTATGTTCTTGAGAATGGAGATGGTATTGGTAGGTTATCAGATGAACGTGAAGGCAACATCAGCAATGCAAATGGACCTTGGTTAACCACCACTATATTGTTTCAAGTGATGGATAGTACCATTGAAATAGTTAGGGAACCAAGAGCTCATTCAAGTACATGGACAAGGCACCGGCGTTCGTCTGAACGCCGGCGCTATCTTTGGGGTGAAAATTTATTGGGTCTTCATGAAAACGACATTGAAGATGATCTTAGGATATTCAGTGATGCAGGTGAAGATCCATCCCCTGTCCCAAGGAGGCGAAGGCGTTTGACCCGGACAAGATCCAATGAAGATCAACCACGATGATTGCCATCACTTACTTGGTAATGTTTATAGTTCAGTTTTATGGCAGAGACTTGTATTACTTGAATTGTTTTGAATAATTCATCACTTAACACACTTGGTTTATTCATTAGAATTGTTTGAACTTGTTCAAAGTTATGTGGGAAATGCATGCATTCAGACCTATGTTCCAGCTTGGGACCCAGAAGAATATGCTGAAGCAGCAAGTTCAGAATAAAGCATATTCGTTTGCTTGAACATTAGTTTCATTGAAACAAGGAGAATCTCAGAAGGATGTTTTCAAAAACACGTTTATTGTAAAATGCATATAGCCTTGGAAACACTAAACATTTGGTGTTTTGGAAGGTTGTTCCACTGTTAATATAGTTATCATGCATAATTTGTACTTTGAACCTATGCTGCTGTTCAATCCTTATCTGAACTAAATCGTTTGCTTTGAGCTGGGGAATATTGTGTGATTCTTTTAAGACTCGTTGATTCTTTGTTTGTTGGGACATGATGAAAAAAATCAAGACAAGTGACTTCACCTGAAACATTGTCACACGTTTGAAGCAATGGTTCAAACTGGTTATTATTTTTGGGAGGTCATTGAAGAAAAAGCATGAAAGGGACAAAAGAAAGTGTGTGTGATTTGGAAGACATCGGAGGGTGTGTTCAAAAGGTTTCAGAATGGTGATGGAATCAAATGATTTATGTGTTGACTGTTCAACATGGCTCAACCTCCTTTGTACGGCCAACCCCTCTTCTCTCCTCCTTGAAACGCTGCCTTGCCACGTTACGGAATAATAAATAAATAAAATATAAGGCTGTGTGGGAATGATTTATTTAATCAAGATTAGTATATAATGAATTCAAATTCGTGACTAAAGATAGAATAAGTCTAAATTTCAATTGATATTGTTTATGTTTTAGATTCCTTTTAATGTGTTTCTTATTTCTAAAATATCAATTCTAGTTTTATTAAAGATTTTGGAAAGTATTAAGAGAATTTATAAATATAAAATATTTGGTCAGTGTCTACGATTACATTGTCAATTTATTAAGTTTTAGCCAATCTCTTATTGTCTCTCCATTACTTAAATTGCTCACTTTCTCTCCTCTTTCTAGTTACTAGATCATTTTAGTAGTTTAAAATTAATAAATAGAACACTTTATCATAATATTCAATACTGTGTATAAAGTATATTAATATAGTTTTACAAAAAAATAAGACTAAAAATAATATTTATACACTCAAATTAAACTATCAAGTTTTATTAAAAAACAAACTAAAGCGAAAATTTCTCAAGATCTTCCACTACTCTAACTGATGGTTCTTCATTTTTCAAATGTGTCTTTAAACTTGCAATTTCATCGGCTCCTACTGAATAGGTGATCATCGCAAAAGAAAGAGATGAACAAACACAAGATAACAAAAAGCGCAGAAAAAGGTAAGCTAATGTATAAAAATAAGTAAATTTTGTGAATTGCACACCAACATAGATAAAATAGATATGCGCATAAAGCAATGGTTTAATTATGTCTTTGGTCCTTATTTTCGTAGCGAAATCTCAATTTAGTCTCTCTATTTTTTTTTTCATCTCAATTTGGTCTTTGTTTTGGAAAATTTGATCTCAATGTAGTCCTTTCCGTTAGTGGTACAGTAACAACATTAATGGGGCTGGGGTGCCACATGTTAGTTCCTCAATTTTTTGAATTTTTTGAATTTTTTATTTATTTATTTATTTTTTTAATTTTTTTTAAAAAATAAAAAATTTGCCATATGTCGAGCTGTCGTCGTGCCATGTAGCAATGACAGAGTGATGTGACAGTGATAATGCCAAGTGTCAATATTATGTCAAGTGTCATTTTCTCCATCTCAATTTGGTCCCTATATTCTAATTTTTATCTCAATTTAGTTCTCATTTTTGTAAAAATAGTGCAATTTCGTCCCTCTCCAAATTGAAACAAAAATTAATTTTTATATAAATGTTATACAAATATTTTTCTTAAATTTGATATTTTTATTCAAATTGATATTTTTATTATATATTTTTAACATAGCTAAGTTTATTTAAATTTGTGTGTCACATTCAACTTTACTTAAAATTGTTTATAAATTTTAAATTTATATGTTTTTTTACATGAATTGGTTAATTTATGATTTTTTTTTCTATTAACATTACTTTTTATTAACAACTTTAAAAAAATTTTAAATAAAGTTCAATGTAAAATATTAATTAAATGAACTTAATTTTGTTAAAAATATTTACTTGAAATATCAATTTTAATACAAATATTGGTGTACATTTACAAAATTGCTCAATTTTTACAAAAATTGGGACTGAATTGAAACAATAATTAAAATAAAGGGACCAAATTGAGAAAGTGGAAATGACATAAGTGGCACGTGTCATTGTCACTACCACATCACTCTGTCATTGCCACGTGGCACGATGACATCTTGACACGTGGCAATTAAAAAAAAAATTAAAAAATAAATAAATAATTCAAAAAAATTGAAGAACGACACGTGGCACCCCATTTGACGTTGTTATTGTACCACTAACGGAAAGGACTACATTGAGATCCAATTTTCCAAAACAGGAACCAAATTGAGATGAAAAAAATAGAGGGACGAAATTGAGATTTCGCTAAGAAAATACAGACCAAAGGCATAATTAAACCTAAAGCGATTGATACTAAACTCAATTATTCGTATATATGTACTTGACATAGAATTCCTGGAGGTTTACACATATGTTGGTACTTAAACTTTGCAAAGCCTAGCCTTAATGGGATATCACCTAACCACAAACAAGGTAAATTCTCTTTGCGTCTAGAACCAAATCGACTCAATGACTAGGACCTCCTACAACTCTCAACACATAACTCATTCTACTCTATTTAAGTGTGATTAGAGTTTAGGATACCTCTTTATTGACATCTCCTATGTTAAGGCATACACTAATTACCATCACAAAGAATTTTCCTTGAAACTCCTTAATACCATTATTTCACATGCTCATAACATTATTCTCATATCAATTATCAATTATTGAAACAATAAACAAAATCAACTCATCCAAATAGAACCATCACAAAGAAGAAAAAGCAAAATAGGATCAGCAGAGGAAATTGGCGCTCAACGCCATTCTTCTTGCAATAAGTGGTGCTCAACACCACCTTGGCACCGCTTAGCACCCTGGAGTTAAAATGCTCCCAGACTTATAGTACACAACTAATGCTCAGCGGCACCTTATTGCCGCTCAACACTGCACCATAAACAGATGAACTTTTATGGTTTTGGGGAAATTTGGACCTATTCCACTGCTCAAATTGGTACTCCTCTCTTAGAGTACGTTTGAAAAACAATTTTAAGAAACATTTGAGCTTGTATCAATTTGATCAATGATTCATATTATAAATTCTCCCAATTAATACAAAATCAAACAAAATCACTCAAGCATGAATCAATCATTCAATTTAAACCAATCATACACACCAATCAAAATTATCATAATGGCCCAATTCCATTCTCAAAATAAAATTAATCATCAAAATGCAAAACATCAAATTTATGAAACTCATGCACACCAAAAGCAACTAGCTTCCCTTACCTGACAAAACAGCTTAACAGACCCAAACAACTCTAAGAACTCCAAACTACCTCCAATCACACAGGATGTTCTATCTACACATAGAAACATCACAAAAACGATCAGGACCTACTGTTATGATCATTGATCAATAATGACTTATGTTAATGACTAAAAAGGTGCATGTAAGTGAAAGAAGACTTGCGTACAATAGAAGACAGAATAAAAACCAAGAAAAAAAGGGATGAAACTGAACTTGCCCAAACGGTGAAACTAGTCGGTCCAAATTGAAGAGCTTGTCGTAAGGATCAATCCTACGATCTTGATTCTTCAATCAGATGAGCAACAATGAAGAACTCTTATAGAGAAATCAAAAAACTCAGAAATGTGGTTTCTAGAGATTATGGATTTTAAAATAATGAAACTCATTTATAACATTTCTATTTATACTAAAATCTTTTAATATTAAAATAGTTAAGTCTCACTATTTTTAAACCACTTTGAATTCTGAAATATCATTTTCTAGGTCTTTACTCTCATTTGGAGGTTTATATTTCTATTTATTCTCCACTTAATTATTTTACATTTCTCTCCCACTCATATGATTAAAACTATTTCATTTCTCCATGGTATATAAATAATTTTTTATTTCATATTTTGATCAATTATAGAAGTTAACTATATTAAATCCATCAATAAAATATATTCATTTAGCTAACTTCAAATTATTTTGCTCTTAATATATGTTAGAAGTATTATTTAACAATTCAAGTAAAATTATATTAATTAACAATAATGAAAATTAAAAAAAAAATCGAAGCATCGAAATATTTATTTTATACTTAAAACATTTTCTTCTCAAACTAAAATTCAACTTTTAGTCTCCATTACAAAATGATAATTTTGAATTTCTGAATGTCCTTAGCAATACTTCTGAATTAAAATTTAATCTAGTTCCAATAAAATAGAATGGATCTACACTTCAATTTTTAATTAGATAAAATAGATTTGATTTTTTTTCAATTCAATTTAAATTATACTAAATATATATTGAATTCACTTTTGTCAATTAGATTACATATAGTGAGATTGATCTAATAAAACTAGTTATTAGGTCTCTTATACATGAGTCCAAGTCAATTTAACTTGCTTTGGGTCCGGACATTATTTATTTCCAATTGGACTTAACTCGACTCGACTTGACTTGGGATCGGTTTTGGGTATGGGTTTGGATCTGAATCGATTTGGACATGGGCTAACTTGTGTCGACCTAAATCAGGCCACCTCACCTCACCTTCAACTAGAGTTGACTGAGTTTATTTGGGTCCAAACTAACTCAACTCGTCCTAGACCTAGGTTGACTAGGCTCAATTTGGGATGAGCCAACTCAACTCGACATGGGCTCGTTCGACCTATATTAACATTTGAAATAGACTGATTCAGTTAGTCCTTTAGCTCAGGTCAACTCAACTAAACCTTCAACCTTGTTAGACACGTCTCTTAAACTTGTACCTGCTTAACCTTCAGACCAAACTGATCTAGCTTAACCTTCGGTTCAGACTGTCTTGGTACGACCTTTAGCTTGAGCTAAATCAACTCAACCTTCAATACGAGCCGACTCAATTCGACTTTTATCTCAAACTGACTTAGTTCGACTTTTAATTCGAATCAACTCAACTTAATATTCGTCCTAAACCGACTCGACTTGACCATTGTCATAAGTCAACACGTATTGACCATTGACTGACTGAGTCGTCTCTATCTTCATATTAGAAAACAAATATTTTTATTATAAACCAATACTCAAATAGAACTATTTATCCAATAAAACAATATCGCTTATCCAAGCTCATTTATTATAATCCAAGTCATATTTCAATTTCTAATGGGTGGAGTCTTTTATATCTATAGGTATGTGAAAATATATTTGAATAGTTTTAATAAAGAATAACGATTGAATTCAATAAAGAAATGTACAGTACAGAAGATTTCTCAAATTTTTATTCAAGGAACTTGTTCTTACTCGTATAAAAGATACTCTTAATATAAGTTCAATATCTTATAAAAAAAGTTTTATTATTAGATAATAACTAATCATTTTTTAATTTATCTACGGAATAATGTCAATTGGAACAAATCTTCCTAAGAATAAATTTGATATCATAATTCATATATATTTTGTCCTTATAAAAACTTCTAAAAATCTATATAATAATACATACACCATAGAGAGTTCCAATCCAATTCATATTCTTTTTCTATTTACTATTAATTTGTTTAATGTATTATTAACTTAAGGGTCGAAAAGTAATTGACACTGAATCTCCATTTAAATAAATCTCTTTTTTTCATCAGAATCTATAGTTCAACTTACCATCTAAAATCATTCTCTTTTCTAATAAATGCAAACATTACATTTTTCATAATCTAATCACTAGTCATCATATCTTAATTCCTAACAAAATCAAGGAAAAATGCCATAAATGATAATATGACTAGCAAAAAGGGAGAGATCGCAAGGACGAACAAGAATTTGAAAAGAATGAGTTAGAGGAAAAATGTGTAAGAGAAGGTTTGATATGAAAACTAAAATAATCACTTTTGAATTAATGGACAAAAATATTTTTTTAATTTTCAGAACAATATATATATATATATATATATATATATATATATATATATATATATATATATATATATTAATTAAAGAAACTAAAAGATATTTAAAATTAAAAAAGAAATCTCATTTCATTCATTGAATGATTATATGTGACATACATTGATATGGTTCATTCATCTCGATGTCATAAATGAATTCATTTATGCCATTAAGGACAAGGTCTAAAACTAACATTTTATGAAATTCAAAACCTTAAAAATCTATTTTGAATTTAGAGGAGAAAAAATAACACAAATTTAAAAGACTAAAATTAAACTACTTTTTTTTAATAATAATGACAATAAATATCTTCACAAATTTGATAACGAAAAGGAAATGAGAAAACATTTTATGTTATTCATATTTTTCATAATGATGTTAAAATTATTATTTTTTAAGATTAAATATTTTTTTCATCTCTAAACTATTGTAAAAATTTGTGCTTTTATCTCAAATTTAATTATAAAGTATTTAGTATTATGCTTTATGAAACTCATGTAAAATATTTCTTCAACAAAGAGTAAAGTATTTAAGGAGTTATACGTGAACTATAATATATATAACCTTTATATGCAATTTATTGAGAATGATGTTTTAAGTATCTTTAGAATCCAGGAGCAAAATACTTAATCTAATTTACGGAAGAAATATAATTTTTACTAACAATTTAGGAATGAAAAAATATTTAACCTTTTTTTATTAGGTATATTCTAGTTCATATAATAACAATGAAAGAAATTATTCTTCAATTTTCAAACACATTAATAAGAAGTGAAATGATAAAAAAAAAAAAAAAAAAAAATAAATAAAAATTTAAAATTTATAAAAAAAACATAAATAAAAAAAAAAAAAATAATATAAATAAATTTAAACAAAAAAAAAAGAAGTGAAAAAAAAAAAAAAAAAAAAAAAAAACATCAATAAGAAGTGAGAGCTGATAAAAAAAACATCAATAAGAAGTGAAAGCTTATATTACTTATATTTGACTTAATTAATCTCGTTTTAAGTGGACTTATTTCTAATTTAATCCATAAATCATTTGATTCATTATTACAAATTAAAAAAAAAAAAGCTTAAAACTTGAAAGATTCATCTGGCAAAAGAAAAATGGGTAAGAATCAACCGTAAATTAGTCTGATTTTTTCGTTGCTAACCTACTTTTTAATACCTCAATAATAGTTGAAGTTTTTGTCATTTTTTTATATTAAAATTATAAGGAATAAGGAATAAAGAAAATATATTAAAAAAAATGAAATCTACAAGATATTTTAAACTTTATTACGTCTAAATTCTTTTAAAACATATTAATCAAAGGATATTTTGATAAGTAAATTTTAACAGTTTTTTTTTTTATAATTTAAGATGATATTTTTTAAATATTTTTAAAATATAAAAAAATACTATTTAAAAAAATGTAAAAATTTAGTTGTAAAAATGATGATTTTCCTAATGAAAAGGCGTTCCTAGGTGTTTGTGAGAGAGTGTGGTGCGTTGCATAGCTCAGCCATGTGATACTGATGGTTCCCCAATTTGTACCCACAGGAATTCACCGCTGGCTAAATATCTTCTGCAAGCCCCCACATGCTTAACTGCAACATCAACAACAAAAAATATACCTATGTAACTTTTCTCAAATACACATCATTTTACAACATTTTTATTTTCAAAGGGATCACCATGCACCATGTGCATCCAAATTTTGTTTCTTAATCCAAATCTGACTTCTATTTCCATGTGCCCCCCCAAATATTGGCCACTTTCGATATAAACTACTCTTTCTATGCATCTTATCTCCCTCTTTTGCAAGGACCTTTGCCTTTAAAAACTCATACATCTTATCCTTTTTTTTTTCTCTCATTGCACACATATTTCTCTATTGGTTACATAATTTCCTTCAACCATATAATTGCTTTCCATGATTCAGCATCCAATCAATTTTTTTGAAAAATTAACAAGCAGTTTTGAAAAATAATTATGGATATAAGTTAAAGTTACATAACTTTAGTGTAAAAAATTTCAAATTCCAACTTAGTTCGGTATATTTTAAATTGAAATTATGTTTGAATGATATAATAATATAATGATAGTTTAATCATAATAGAAGTTGATGGTCACATAACTTCAATTTAAAATATCCTAAAAAATAAATGCAATAATTTTTTTATTATTAAATTTTGACAACTTTCTCTTACCACATAAAATGATATTTTTTAAGTGGTTTTGGAATACCATGATTGACAACATTAAAAAATGAAAAATTATTTAGAAAATGTCACATAAACGTGTAAGAGAAAATTTTCAAAATTTAATAGTAAAAAAATTATTTGAAAATACATTTTAGTAGTCAAAAAACATTTTTCAAAAAACCATTATACATTAATACAATTTCAACTTAAAAAAATACTTTTAAGTAAAGTCGTATCATATTTACTTTGCACAAAAATGTTGCTTTTGCCTTTGCATTGGAGCATCGATTCAAGGAACAAGAAAAACAAGACATTCTTTTAAGCTAATGCAGTTTGGGTCTATTTTCATATGATATGCGGTTAATTTCTTTTATCAGTGCATGTTATTAGTTTTCTAACTTAAAAGAGTAATGTGATTATGTTTCATGTGAGTATTGATTATCAGATAATTTCTCTCTTTTAACACACTTTCATATTTTATACTTGATATTAATGTAGATCCCAAGAGATGATGTGTCAGTCTCATTTTCTATTTACTGATTCAATTCCCAAAGTGGTAAACCTACAAAAATATCATTCAACAAAACAGAAAGAAGAGGATGGGTTCGCAGAAATCTAATATTGAATAACAGAACAAAAAAAAGAACAGAAGCTTGATGATATATTAAAGTGTCTATATATCATCATCTCAGAACAAAAATATTCTAAGAATAACATTAAAAAAAATATTACTTATATATATATTCGAAGGTCTTAAAAGGCATATTGATACCTGTGCATAGCTGAAAGGACAAGTACACAAATTATAATTGAGACCATCAAGTAATCTTGGTTGAAACAAATGATGACATTGAACGTTGTTGCTTGTTTCATTCTTTTATTCTCACCCTATTGCAAGTAGCTTTTTGTTTGAAGCAACATTAACAATTGTTCTGCATTTTGGTAGAAATCCATGCTAACTCTGCACCACCTTCATTAGAAACTACCCTATTAAACAAATCTCCAATTGGTGGCACTTCCAAGATGGGGTCCAAACATCTCACAGACACACAAAAACGTATGGCCAAGAACATTGCCGCAGAGGCTGCACTGAAACATGTTGTTTCTTAATTAATATCAAAATTTGAAGTGGTTTTACTTAGGAATGTGCCACTTGATGATGTTGTATATATATATATAATAAAGCATTAAACCCCATGTTAGAAAGAATCACAAGCCAACTATTCCCCATTCACAGCCTGGTTGTCTCACCATCATCCTTAGATTCACTGCAATCTTGTTTGTCTTATCTCACCAAAGGACTCATAGAGTAGACAGGAATCTTTGGCATCCAGACAGCACAGATAGATCTGCAAACCTGTTCATTTGACTGGTACAGTCACACACAGACCCACAAACACAGACAAATTTTTTTTATTTTTTATCAAAAACTATCCACTCTAGGCATGCAGGTATGATTGTTATGTGATCATAATATATATAGTGGAATCTACACCATGCATTATTCACATCAAAGCTAACACCTCTTCTTTTTTTTGGTGTGTGATATATTATATATATCAGATTCTTCAATGGCTCTTTAAAGGTGCACATGAACCAGAAAGAAAGAGGAGCAGCAGCAACAACTTCAGTATCCCTCCCAAAAGGGAAGATTCCAGTGGTAAGATCAACTCTTTCTTGTTCTTACAAGTTACAATCATTAGTAGTGCTTAATATTTGTCAAATGAAAATGAACTTGTTTTTCTGATTTTTGGTGTGATGAATGAGGAATCTTGATGCTAATGGTTTCATTTTCAGGGAAAAATGGTAAAGGGAAAGAGGTGAATCTGCTAAAGCGTGAGAGATCGCAGAAAAGAGGAGGAAGAAGAGACAAATGGGGCACGTTTGGTTGCAAGAACTTTAAGATATTCACTTTTGTATACAGAAAAGACATTCCGAAAGCTTTCTTTTACAGCACCCTCAACTTGAAGAGGTTAGGAAGTTTTAACAGTAAACAGTTTCTGTACTTCATGAAGATGAAGAAAGAAGAGGCCTCCAAAGATGTTGGAAGTGGTAACAAAGCAGATTCAGGTAGCCATGTTGGAAACAAGGTTTTGCCCATAAGTGAGACACCACTGTCTGAAAGAAAAGACCAATGTGGTGGTGATGCCACAGAAACTAAAGATCAAAACAAGAAAAAACCAATGTCAAGAATGAAAGAGCTTCTTAGATGGGCTTCTGCTTCTGCCAAGTCAGAGAAAGGAGGGAAATTCAATGGAAGAAAGGTGAACTATTTTTCAATCTCTAAAATGACTTTCCATTTAATTTATTTACTCGGACGAAATTGGATGTTCTCAACTTCAAAATATTTTCAGGTTTTAATGTTCAGAAGGCGTGGAAACCTGAAAGCAGTTCCAGATGATGATCAAGGGTGCACTGAGTCACCCAAGATCAGTTTCAGATGGGATGTGGAAAGTTGCTCCACCACTTCCTCTGTTTACTCAGCTATTTCAATAGCTTCCTCATCAAAAAATGGACTTAACCAAATTTCAACTTCCACTTTATCCATCCCTCATGAACACACTTGCCACCATAAATCTGCCAGAAAAGGAAACTGGATCACAACAGATTCTGAATGTATGCAACATCTCCACACATATTTGTTCATTTTCATTCTAAGATCACAAGCTTCATCTTTAGCTTCACCACTTTGACTAATATGACTAATATTTTGTTCACCATCTTTTGCAGTTGTGGTGCTGGAACTGTGAAAAGAATATGGTGAAGGGGATATTGCATGTGTGGTGAAGTGTTTGGTGGCAATCTACATCAGAAGTTAATGCTCTAAAATGTGTCATGTTGATGATGGATTATTTTGTGAGATATTATTCCTAGAGATTTTATGTAACTTAACTAAAGATAGAGAGATGAAGAGGCATAAGGAAAAAAGATGCAAAATCAGTAATTAATTATCTGAATGTGCTATGGTGATCAAACAGATGGAATGCCCATGTGCATGACATGAGAATGTTTGGTGTCTGCATTATTAGGAGTATAAATTAATTACTTGTTGACTCAACTAATTAATGTAGATGGTTTTCCCAATCAGTGGAACCACTTATTCCTGTAAATCTCTTTTGATGATTGTCTGAAGTTAAAGTTTAATGTCATGTTTATGCTATTAGTATAGTAGTCATGTGTAACCAACATTAAATTTTTTGAATATGTTCATATAACAAACATCTCTATTGTGAAGTGCAAGAGCTTCAAAGTTGGTTTATTGTAATTGTTTTTTTTTGGAATTGGAACTTAAATGGTTCAAGCAATTAGACTAGGAGAAGGAGAGTGAATTTTGCAAAGATGTTAATTAATTAATTAACTTGATATTTATTGAATGGATCATACATGCCCAGAAGTATTTTGAGATTAACTCATGGACCATATATATTGCACCATATTGCTTTACCACTCCTTTAAAATAATTAATTTTGTATTAAAAATTTAAATATAAATTAAGAGTCACGCATTAAATAGAAATAATAAAGTTATTATCAACTTTAATATGATTAATAGTTGGATGTTTCGTTATAAATAAGGTCAATTCATAATACATATAGATAGGTGTAAACCTCACCTTACAGTATTATAGACACGGGTTATAATCTATTTTGTTAAAATTATTGTTTGTTGGGTTTACTATTCCACTCACTATGTCGAATCCCTTATCAATATTTAATCTCACGTACGATATGTATATGACTCGACATGAAAGGAGTGTGTTGAATGTCCTACATCGACTAAAAATGAGATCAATTCACAATATATAAATGAGTGCAAACCTTATTTTATAAGTTAATTTGATAAGCTAAAATTAGATTTAAAATCCATTTTCTAACATTAATATAAGACTTCTAAAAAGGTAGGAATCACCGACAAAATACAACACTAATAAAATTTGAATTTAATTTATTTACGAGATTGAAATCACGAAAAACCTTAAAATAATGAATTATAAGTTTTTTTTTCTATAAAATGTTCACTTTTATAATCTCTACCTACCGAGACTTAAAACTTATACTTAAATTTTTAACATATTTCAAATTTCTGGATATAATATAATAAAAATATGTAAATTGAAGAAAATATAAGAATTAAAAGGCAAGGATGTGAAAGCTTAAAGGGAATGAAGGGAATGAAGTAGAAAATTCTAGAAATGTTTAGGTCTTACATGATGAAACACTTTAAAAGATTTTCTTAGAAAACTTTAGAATGTGTATAACTTAATGAAGCCTATAAATAGCCACGTCCTATACTCATGTGAGTGGTAGTGTATCCAAAATCCACCACCAACCTCTAAGTGCCATGCATGAAAAGTAACCTTTATTCTAATTATGTTGTTCACCTCAAAATTGGGTTCCACTATTTAATCATTTCATCTCTTTCTAAATTTCAATAATTGCTATTCTGATCGTTATGTAACTTTTGATTATCCATTGTAGTCACTTGCATTCTTCCATTTTATTTAACGGTTTAATCACAAAAAGTTGTCTCATTTTAACTACACACTATAGTACCACTGAAAAACTAAATATTTTGTTCTTATAATATCTCTAACCATTTATTGTAGAGTGAGAAAATCTGGAAAAGTACAAAAGAGACAGAATATATTAAGAAATTATACAATATTTTTATAGGTTAAATAAAATCTGAATATTAAGAACTAAAGAGGTTAAAAGAAACTAAAAAAAAGAATTGAATTGAATTATGATAAATATAGAAACTAAAAGGTAAAGTTTGTTAATTCATAATAAACGTGAAACAAAAATACAGGAGGGAAAGAGTCGCGAAACCGAGAAAGCCATGAAGGCTTATAACGTCCTGGATATTTAGTTGTACCAAAAAGGCTAAACTGTTAATTTTTATTAGTACTAAATATAATTTTTTTAATAAATCATAATTTTATTTTTTAAAAAATGGTTATTAAATAATTAGTTCTGATTTTTTTTTCTCGTGATTTCTCATCTACTCATAAGTAAGAAAATTTTGAACTTTTGCTAAATATGGATAATTTGTATGACATTTTATTTACAATTAACTTGGTAAGAATTTACGATAAAAAGATATGTAAATCGATAGAGTTATTGAATAGGTAAAAGATCTTCTTTCATTTTTTGAAAAATACAGAAAAGATGAATTTGAAAATGCATACAGAGCTTAAGATTCTAAAAAAAATCATTAATAATAGAAAGAAATAATTTGATAAAAATGTTGAAAATGAAATTGTAAAATCTTTTCAAGAATAATTTATAATTGATTGTTTTTTTGTATATTGTAGATAAAACAAGACTCAATTACTTGTTTTATTGTCCCCACTTTACTATTTATTTCAATTGTATCCCATCTTTTGGATAAGTGTATCAATTAGGTCATTTAAAAAAAATATTACACTATAACAAAAATATTTAATAGCGTCAATAGTTTTCTTGTGGTTATAAAAGCTGACTTTACTTTATTAAAAAAATTTAAATTTACATAAATATTTGTGGTCAGTTTAAAACTGGCGGTAAGTTTACTTCTTCTTCTTTTACTTTATTTTTCTTCCCGCTCCATCTTTCCCTTCAACAACGCACTCTCTTCTTGCACAAGTGAGATGCTTCTTTCTTACTAAGTCTCGTGCACGAGCTTCTCACTGAACCAAAATGAAAATGTTGCAGAGCCATCATCTCCCCGCTCATCCTCTCCACGGACGAACCATCATCTTTTCTCAAAGTTCAAATCATTTTCTCTTTTGTTAGAGCCATCATCTACACTCATTTCCTCATGAAAATCCTTTTTGTAAATGTTTTCCCCCTTTATAGTAGTTGTTTTTCTTCTCACTACAAATTTTAGTTTCACCTTGTTATAAACCTAATTTCAATTCTATTAACTCTAACTTGAAATTTTGTGTTTCGGTGATAATCAGTTGTTGATTAGAGTTTATTCTTGGTTTTATGCTTTTTTAATATTTTAGATTGTGCCTATTTATGAAACTGTTGGATCTATGAAGTTATAAAGTCTACAACGATTATTGACTTATAAAAATGTTTGTTGTGTCTTCCTTAAAAAACGGGGAAAAAATCTAGTTTCATAAATAGAGGTGTAGTAGGTTTTGTTTTTTTTCACTATGATAGATAGTAGCTCCATCCCACAGTCATGAAACAGAGAGCAAAGATTTGAGAGTTAATGCAATTGAAAAAGTATTGTTGAATTTTGGAAGTGTTTTTCTTTTTTCGCTCTTTGTAATTTATATTTTGCTAAAAGATTAGTTTTTTAGCCTGGCGGTTACAACTGCTACCAAACTTTAAAACTTCTTGACTGTTTCCACCACCACTAAAATTTTTTATATTCCTAAACTTACTGGCAATTACAACCGCCACCAATTTTTTAAATTCCTAGGCTTACTGGTGATTATAAGTGCCGCTAAGTATTTATTTAATTTTTAAAAAATTTGATTTAGAGGCGGTTGAAACTGACTTTAATCATTTTACTGGCGGTTATTCCGACGGTTACAGTAAACTGATGTTATATTACTTTGTGGCGCTAGATTCTATGACAATTAATTAATTGATGGTAAAAAAAAATAGTGACGATTCTAACCGCCACTAAATAACACATTAAACTGACGCAAAAATCCAAAATTTTAGTAATATTAATGACGTTAATAGCATGTATAAGAGTTCTCATTATCTTTTTTCTATTCTTATATTTTTCTATTAATTAATACTTCTAAAACTTTATTGGTCTATAGGTCAAATTTATGTGTATTGATTAAAACAATGAATGAGTGACAACTTTAGTGAATTAAAATTGGGCATTATTTATATTAAGTCCATTTAATCTTTTATAGGTACTTTAATTTATTGTGAAACCATACGCTGAGAGATGGGTAATTATATCAGTAATTATATCAGTAAGACAGATTTTAGTTATAAATGGTTTTTATTAAAGTTCTTTTCTTAATTTCAACATGCTCATATTGATTTAAATGCATACTTCTAAAGTACTAATTACTGCAAATTCATTCACATTGAAAATAAACTAAATTAGAAATTTAACTTGTTATTTGAGAGGTTAAAATCGGCTTACTAAAGTTGTGGTAGTTTCTCTTAGGGTGTGTTCTTATGTGGATGATGATTGAAGGGAGAGGTAGATGATTGATTTGAGTTGATTATAAGGTGATATTTATACTGTTCTTTTTTATAGATTTGGAGGTGATAGTGGAGTGGATTTGAAAGTAATTTTTGTGAAAGTTTGTGAAAATTTTGATTTATGTGACTAAAAAAATTAAATTTAATATATGAAAATGTAGAATGACATAATTGTCCTTGGTGTTAAAAGTAATATAAAATGATATTTAGATTAGTTGTAATTATTTTTGAAATTTTTTATGATGAATAAAATTATTAAAAATAATTATTAATTGAAATAAATAAAAATTATAATATATTTGGTATAACAAATTTAATGTTTTTTTATTTTCAATATTAAAGCTCAAAAAGTTAAATATTTGTTATCATATTTTTGAGAAAGTGAAATAGGTTACAAAGAAAACAGAGTTGATTCCATTCATGTGTGGCCTTTATTCATGCATCATTTTGGCCAACGGCTACTTCATTTTCTCCCCATGTTGGACCACATAGGCCACCTTCAACGATGGGTTCTTCATCACGCACCACAACTCCAACACATATATGAGGAATAGGATCAGATGAAGTGGGACGGGGTGCGAGGTTAGCTTCGTAAATTACCAACATCCACCTGCAAATCTTATTAGATGAAGTAGGATGGGATTTTAACTTCTCCCGCTCAGTGGTGGATCTTCGATCAATATTTTGGGGGTGCCAAAATTTTGGTTGAATTACTCTTTTGATCTATATTTTTAGACCAAAAATATCAAGTTGGTTCTTTAGTGTTTTTTAGTCTCAATTTGGTCTCGATTTTTAAAATCGATTTTTCAAAATTGACACTATGATTATGTCAATTATACCAACAAAGCAAACCATTCTTATTCACAACTTCAATTTTTATGTAAAAACATTTATATAATTCAAGAAATTTAACAAAAAATGACTAAATTGCATCATTTTTTTCAAACATCGATACTATATTGAGACTAAAAAACACCAAAAGACAAACTTCATATTTTTGAATGAAAATAAAAACTAAAAGAGTAATTTCAATTTTTTATATAAACTAGTAAAAACATTGTATTTAAGTTTTTTTATGCTAATAAAAAAAATAAAACTATAATTATTGTTATTATTATAATTATAAAATTAAATATAAATAATTTTTATAGTTTTATAATATTTAATTTTCATTTATAATAATTAATTTTTGAAAATAGAAAATAAAAAAATGGTTAAATTAAGAAAATAATCACTTAAAAGATAATATTAATAAAATAATTATTTTTATTTAAAAAAACATTTAAAAGTTAAGATTGAAAAATAAATATAGACATCAAAAAGAAAATTCTTGTATATAAATATAGATGTATAAATTTTTTTAGAATATCAAATATTAAAATATATTAATAAATTTTAATTTTTAAAAATATATTTAAAATTATATAAATATAAAAAAAATGGGGAGGCCATGGCCCCCCTTTGTCATAACTATAGTCCGCTACTCCTCCCGCTAATCCGTATCTTCCCTTCCATTCAAATACACCCAAACGAACACATAAAATCATTCATAATCATCGCTCATCATTCTCTTTTAATAGTGTATCCCCACAAACGAACACGCTGTTAGTGATCTACTCATGTAACTTGTGTGTCTTACTACACTGTTTTGCAGGATAAGTAATACTAGATGGGCATGATATTAAGGCATTGAAGCTTAGATGGTGAAGATGTTGTCTTTTTATATTAATAAAATTATTGTTATGCAGTAAAGAAATACTTCTAGATATGTTGTTTTTTTATTTTGTAGTTTTAATTTTGATAAAGTGATCTTTAGTAATGACTTCAAGAAAACTAGTGGCGGAGCTTTTCAAGGGCAGGGGTGGCCATGTTCCCCTATTTTCTTTTTTTACTTTTTTTTATATTATATGTAATTTAATAATTTTTAATTTTTTTCAATTTTTAAATTATATGTAATTTATATTCAAAATTGATGGTTATTAAATTAGGTATCATTTTATTTTTTTATAAAGCATAATATTTAATAATAATAAATAATAAAACATAAAATCAAATATAATAAAGAATAAAAATATTTATTAAGATATATTTTATTTTCTTTTTTATTCTCTTTTTGAGTTTTTTCTCACTTTCACTTGTTTTCTTTTTGTTTTTAAAAGAAAAAACAGTTGGACATGTTATGAAATAAAGCGAATAACAGAGAGAGAATAATAGATAATAGAGAAGAGAAGAAACAATAGAGAATAGAGAATAGGGAGCAACTCATTTGTGTATTATTATTGATAGGAAGAGTCTTATTTATAGATACAACATGTAATCCATAAAGGAAACAAATCAAATCAGTTAATACAAATATTTACATAAAGAGTAATGAATCATATGAGTATCAATCTATCAATCATATGAGTAAATGTATCAAATCAATGGACAATCATTAATTTATAACACTCCCCCTTAAGTGTCCATTGATATAAGAGAATGTGCCTCATTAAAACCTTACTAGGAAAAACCCGTTGGGATAAAAAACCTAGTGAAGGAAAAAGAGTACAACATTATGTATTCTTTAATACAATATTGTTCATCACATATTCTATTTCTTCCCCTCATATAAACTTACATCATTAAGGTGACGGAGTTCAAACTTGTGAGTCATTTGCTCAAAAGTTCTTCTTAGCAAAAACTTTACAAATAGACCTGCCATATTTTCAGATGAATGAATTTTTGGATATCTATATCATCCTTTCAATTGAACCAATTGAATAATACACTGTTGTCTTCATATATGGTTGTTGATTCCATCTTTGTCGGGGATAGTCACAAGTTTCTTGCACATGTTGAATTATAAACCTTAACCAAACATATTCACAACTTTTCTCGTAATTTTGTATGATTAGACGATGTTGCTACTATGGTTTGTTTCATATACCATCATGAAACCATTATGCTACCACATGTGAACAAACATCTTGTTGTGATCAACCATTCTGACATTGTGAGAATATGTAAAATAACATGCATATACATAACCCATTAGGTCTGATTCTAAATCATTTGGATGAAATAATCTCATATTCATAGTACCCTTAAGGTAATGAAACATATGTTTTACTCCAAATCATTTTCTTCTTGTAGTTGAAGAAATATATTTTGCTTAACAAATTTACAGCAAATGCAATATCATATCGAGTATAATTAGCAAGATACATTAGTGTTTCTATGACACTAAAATATGGTGCTTCTGGACCAAGAAGATCTCTTCATTTTCTAGAGGTCTAAGAAGAGCATTTATCAACATCTAACGACCTCACAACTATTAGAGTGCATAATGAATGTGACTTGTCCATTTAGAACATTTTACACACCTTAATTATACAAGCCTCTTGATGTATGAAAACATCTTTGTTAAATACTCAATTTGTAATCTCAAAAAAAAATTGCCTTTTCAAGATCCTTCATCTCAAATCCTTTCTTTAAGCAATCAATTGCCTTTGTAAGCTCATTAGGAGTTTCAATGTTTATGTCACTTACATAAACAATAATTATGGAAAATTCATTTTCAAATTTTTTCATATAAATACTAGGAGAAATAGAGTCATTTTTATACCCTTCCTTTAACAAGTACTCACTAAGACAATTATACCACATACGTCTTGATTGTTTCAATCCATAAAGGGACTTATTCAATTTTACTGAATAATCCTCTTTAAAATTTGCATTGTTAGGCAAATAAAATCCTTCAAGGATTTTCATATAAATATGATTCTCAAAAGAACCGTACAAATAGGTTGTAACATAATCCATTAGATGTAAATGCAAACCTTGTTGTGCAATTAGGATAATCGAATATTGCAATGTTGTTGCATCCAATAATAGTGAATATGTTTTTTTCACAAATCAATACAAAGTTTTGTGAACAACCTTGAGCAACCAATTGTGCTTTGTATCTTATCATTCTTTATTTGATTTTTGCGCAAAAATCCATATGTACCCAACGGGTTTCACACATTCAGGTGTGAGAACTATAGGTCCAAAAATCTTTCATTTAGCAAGCAATTATGCTTCTTTGCATATTTTCATTTTGGCCAATCATGTCTTTGTCGACAATCTTCAATGATCATTGGCTATTGATGTTCATTGTCATTCATAGCATTCATCGCTATATTATATGTAAAAGTTTCATCAATGTTGACTTCATTTTGGTTCCATATTATATGATTCATGACATAATTTATTGAGATCTCATCATTTTCAACCATTTCAGGTACCTGAGGTTCTTTTAGAACGAACCATTAATTATGTCAAATGAATCTTTTTGGGATTTCAACCTTTTCGATTAGGTCATTTTACATATTAGCTCCCTTTTTCATTCAAGAGCTTTTATGTTTGGAACCAATAGGTCTACCATGCTTCAAACGTGTCCACATGAGTTTTTCAACCTTTTTTTTTCGCATCATAATAACTGATCATGTCAAACAAGGCAATCATTTTGATTTGTAAATTTCTGGTTTACCATGACATGCATTTCAATTGTACTAATAAACTTGTAGTACAAACTATAAGAGAATGTTGATAATTTCTCCAATACACTTTCTTTTTCAACTCAATCATAGAGATATAAAGATATTTCATATTTTTTTATTGTTTTTCTCAATATAATATCCATTTAGACAAATATCATTGAAACTTAATAAGTTTCTATTCAACTTCTTGGTAGAAGTATAATAGCTCTTCTAGAGTCTTAAAATATATGTAGTACTATAAATAATACTAACATCGATGTATCACATTATCAAACAAGAGAAAAATTTATTACTCTTGAGAATTGTATAAGTTGTTGCACTATCAATAAGACACATATCTTTTGGTACTAGTGCAAACATTCATTTTTCATATAAACATAAATATCAATATGAGATTTTTTTTTTAACACTCGCATAATCAATGAGGTGATCAATGCTCCCATTTTCTTTAGCAAAGAAAATAACAATATCAAGATGAGTAGCATCCATATGGTCGTAATCAGAATCACCATCTTCATACGCAAAGTGTGTTTCCATGTTCTTCTCATTATTTGTAAGATGCTTTGGTGTACAATAAGTACAACTCAAATGGCCTTTACCACCGTAATAATAATATATACTTTTATCTTTTTGTCAATATTTTCACATTTTCCTTTTCTTTTTCCTTTTTTCACATTATTGTGTCACTTCTAGTGACAAAATGTGTCTTTGAAATTTTCTTTATAACCATGTCCAAAATCAAGATCATGATCACGATCATGAAAATATAAATCAAATGTTGTTGCATTCACTTCTGGGAATGGAGCAGAACCAATTTGGACAGGTTTCATGATTTTTCATCAAAAGCTTTATTGCTTTGTCCAGCCAACCATACATAGGCATGAAATAGATTCATAATATTTGTGAAATCTCTTTTCACAATATTTTTGTCTCATGAGCAAATTAGTTGCTTAGATGCTTTAATTCTTTATTTAATGGTATCCCAATATCCATTGCATCTAAATGTATTTCAACATTTAAAATCCGATATAAGGAATTCTTTTTTGTAATATAAAGGGTCACAAATCCAAATTTTGCAACGTTCCGCGTGTTTAGAACTATAACATAAAATAATAATATTAATAATAATAATCATCAAAATAATAATAATAATCACCGTCATAATAAAAATAATAAGATGGAGATGGAGATGAAAATTGATAAAGTCAAACAATTCTATCACAAGGGGAAGAATATAAGGTAAAATTATAATTTGAGAAAAGAATAGAAAGAGCCTGAATTGAGACATGCAGAACATTATCGTTAGAGATAAAAAACTTCCACTAGTCCTCAATTGGTTGGAGCTTCGTGCTGATAACGTGTTATGAAATAAAGCGAATAATAGAGAGAGAATAATAGATAATAGAGAAGAGAAGAAACAATGGATAATAGAGAATAGGGAGCAACTCATCTGTGTATTATTATTGATAGGAAGAGTCCTATTTATAGATACAACATGTAATCCATAAAGGAAACAAAATATTTACATAAAGAGTAATGAATCATATGAGTATCAATCTATCAATCATATGAGTAAATGTATCAAATTAATGGACAATCATTAATTCATAACAGGACACATTCATTATTTTTTATTTGGTTTCATTTGTTATCTTCCATTATTAAAGAAAAAAAAAAGGTAATTCTCTGGTCTCACTTGATCTTAGAATATTTGTTTAATAGTTAGCATATTTTTTATCTCATGAGTCTTATGTTCATTTTTTATGAATATAGAAGTAAAAGTAATGTACTATGTGTTGTTTCATAACCGGCTTCTAATTGTTGCTTGATTTTCATAGATTTTCTTTAGGAACTCTCAATTTTTGATTAAATTGTGATAACTTATTTTTTATTTTAAACTTTTTTTAGGAACTCTCAATTTTTGATTAGATTGTCATAAATATTGATGAAAAATAAAATAATAGATTCATTTTTGAAAGTGATAAAAGGGAAACTACTTGTGAGGATGAAAACAAAACAAATTTATCTTTTTTACATATTCTGAAACATAATACTAATGATCATATCGTTCAATTAGATGAGCCTTTCTCTTAATGTTCAATAAATTACAAGTGAGAAATTTCGTATCAATTCTTTGGAAAGGTTTTCATATTTAAGTTGGAAAAAAATAGTTGAAAATTTTAGTTCTAATTTAATTATTGATGAGTTCAAGAAAGAACAATATTTTATATATGTGTGATTTGTTTTCTAGTTACAATTATACTAAATTATGTATTAATTTTTATTGTATTAGTGACAATAATTAAAAATATAAATTTTGAGTATATTATTTTGGCTCTCCCAAACTTATTGGTCAAGATTTCCCGCTGAAGACAACCATTTTAGTCATGTCATGTTGGTTCTTATAACCTTGAAATATATTTTCAACAATTTATGGATTCAGTTTTATATATTTTGTCTATGAACATTTAAGTGTTGTTTTCACTTAATGTTGTGTGGCCTTTAGCTGTGTAATGTTGTGATTTGAAAACATATTTAATAAATTGTCCATCTTCAAGTCTTCTATGAGCGATTCATACAAAATTAAAAACACTTAGTTCACATAAAAAAAATAGTTTAATAAACGTAGCCTAAATCCAAAGACAACACATTTGTAAGTGTGGTCTAAAGTATAAAACAAGAGTTTAACTAATGGCCTAAACTCAAAGGCAATACACATATAAGTGTGGTCTAAAGTCCATTAGAAACCATGGTCATTCTTAGAACTTTAAGCCACGGTTTTGAAAATATTGTCATATTAAAAACTATGGCATATTACCTACAACCACACAAATCCAGACCATGACTAAAAAACATTGCCTAAACTTTAGGCCACAATTTTTATACTTCAAACCATGATTTTATGTTGTTGCTAAAGTAATTTTTGTTATGACCTTTTAACTAATTATTTTGTTGTTGAACCACATGTCATAACATCATCAACTTTCATACCATTCCATATATCAACTTTGTTTGATATTTTATTCGAAAATTTATTAATCAAACAAATGAAATACAATACAACAAATTACATTCTAAAACATGTAATTCAAAATTATAAAAAATCAACTAGATTATAGAATCCATGACACAATTGGTGAAAACAAAATTATCAAAATATATTTTCAATTGACAAATTTCAAAGTCATAAATTCACTTTAAGATTAAGTAAGGGTTAAATATGTTTTTGACCCCTCAACTTCTAGTGAAAATTAAAATTGATTCATCTTCGAAATTTTGACCCAATTTAGTCCTCCAACTTTAAAAATGCGTGAATTTAATCTTTTTAACCAAATTTTGTTAAGTTTATTTAACATTTCAAACATGTTTCATGTAGCATTTGAGTTGTTTATATTTTTTGACACATTTTCGCTTTAATGTCTCTTCAATGTTATCTAAGAAACATATTTTCAACGTTAAATAAACTAACAAACTCTGGTTAAAATGACTAAATCTACGCATTTCTAAGATTAGATGACTAAATTGGGTCAAAGTATTGAAGAATGACTAATTCTAATTTTCGATAAAAATTAAAAGACAAAAACATATTTAAGAGATTAAATAATCAATAAATGCCTTATGAAGTATCTACCTAATTACATTGTCCAATATAACCCTTTTGAGTTATCTTTTATATCAACCTATTCTAAATTTAAAAAATGAAATTAGGTTGCATAATCTGAAATACTTTAATTGGTATTCTTAAATAAAGTTATTAAAAAAAATCTCATGTTATTATTACATATATAATTTTCAGAAGATTACATTCATACTTCAGAAAGTAAAATTCATAACAATAATCATCTTAATTAGTATCCTAGATTATCCGATATACAATAGTATGAATTACACAATTTGAAAAATATAAAAATCAATGTCAAAAACTTCATAATTAATCAAGATGCTTTGTGAATTACATAATAACACTTACCACACTACTTAGCTTGAACATCTTTAGTTCTAACACAACTTTTTGCCAACCACCGGAAACCAAAAACATCCCCACCATGGTTACCATAAAAGAGAGAGTTTTTTCTTTTTGTATTTTCTCCCTTCTTTTTCTGTTGGCGTTCTTTCACTCTTCTTCTTCCTCTGCAACAATGGTGATGTTCGTGGCTAGGGGTGGCAATTATGGCTTAGCCCGTCGAGGCGGACCAGGGTAGTGAGCCTGCAGGTCCGCATAGGCCTGCACGGGCCGGTCTGCAAGCCCACATAAAATTAAAAAAAAATTGCACTTATGTATATTAATTACTTTTTTTATGAACTATTGTATTAACGTTTCAAATTCTTGTATAACTGGAAAAGACAAGTATTATGTAACTTTTAATGTGCTAAAATTTAAAGAATACATTGTGTATGTCATAGTATGAATATGATGAAAATGTTGAATTATCAATTTATCATC
>Ga0214543_1000697_pt1 | contig 59146 bp, 25 predicted proteins | sample CNSS2metaG_FD_160094 | JGI IMG/M metagenome (GOLD analysis project Ga0214543, IMG submission 160094) | Root nodule microbial communities from cowpea collected in UCLA plant growth center, Los Angeles, California, USA - CNSS2 | ecosystem: Host-associated > Plants > Roots > Nodule | place: USA...
GTTTTGAAGGGTTTTTTTTTTTTTTTTTTTTTTCTGTTAAAGTGGTAATATTATATGTTGTATGAATAAATCTCCCATTTGATCCCCAAATATGTATCATTCATTCAGACTGAATTTATGTAATAATCTTTCCAGAAATGAATTGAATGTTTTGAAAAATTTCAAGGACCAAAATGGGGCCTTACTCCAAAATGTTTGGAGCATCTCTTAGTGCAAAATTGTTTTTCAATGTCTTTCGCACATTATTATTTTCTTATGGCTTTGATAATTGATTAGCTTTTTGTTTGAAAATTATTTTCGTTTTGTTCTTTCTTTATGGATGAATGTGCTTAAAAGGTTAAGCTAAAGTTAAATTAGGAAATCTATTATTCAGTCTATATGATGCTAAGTTGAAGAATGCATAGTACTTTGATTAGACCAGCAATCTGCCTATGCGATAGTCATTAAAAGTCGACAAACCAATCAAGCTAGTAGTTTGGAATGAGCAGATCTTGTTTTATCAAATTGAAAACTGAAGAAAATTTGTTAGTGTGGAATGAAACATTTTTAAGAAATTAATAATATGATTTATAGTTGGATTATTTTATTGGAAAATTAAAATATTGAAATTTCTTGTTTTGCAAAATTATAAAATAGGTATTGATTTGATTTTGAAATCCTATTGATTTTAGATTTGTAAAAATCCTCCATCCAATTTGGTTGATTTAGGTGGATATGTTTTGATTTTAGTTTTAATTGTTGGATATACCAATTCATGTGCACGTTTTAAGGTTGGTGAATAGAAGAACAACTACTTAAAAAAGGTGACTTAGGTCATGATGCTCCCACCAATTGAGGCTTGGGGGTTGATGTACTTAGTCCTTGCCCTACTAGTGGATAGGTTAGTTGGGGGTTTGAACCTATGGTTGATTACAAGGCAGCAACATTACCGTTATGCCAAGGCTCGCTTGTAGTAAGTGTTGAGAATAAAGAAGATAGGGATTGAGATTAATCTCCCTTGTGTATATCTAACAGTAAGCTTTTCTGAAATTAAAAATAATTTAGAAGTAACAACATCCTCAGTAGAGGATGATGGTTCTTTAGTTGTGTGCTTAGTAGGAAGAGAATTTTAGTTATGCAGTTGCATAATTCAATAATTTTGGAAAATTATAAAGAAGAGTTAAATTACAGTGTTTTTTAATTGGTCTGGTTAGAATTAATTAGGAATAGATATGACCAGAATTGATGTCCTTAGATTTATGCAGAGATTTTGAGTGTACTTTTAGAAATCATAGAAGGAGAACTTTGATTGCTTTTAATTTTTGGCTGATTGCTTTTCATAATTATCACTAGAGTATTTTCTTGTCTTATGTAAAGGTGAGCTTGATGAGATTGTGGCTGAACTAGAAGAGAGTAGAAGAAAACTAGTCAATCTGGAAATGCAAAAGGACACGTCAATAGGGATGAATTCTCCCAATGCTGATGCAGTGAATGGAAACCTGTCTCCTGAAAACATTGCGGACAGGAGCATGGGTTTGCGTGAGTTGAAGGATTCAATCGAAGAAGCAAAGGTTTTTGTCACGTGGATTTTTTTTTTCTCTGGATCTGTAATTCCGTTGTCCTTTTTTATCTAAAGAAGAAATATGATTGCTTAATGTCATAGATAGTGGATGCTGACCGTTTCTCTGAGCTCCAAGAGGCACAGGAAGACAATCAGACCTTGACAAAGCAATTCCAAGATCTTCAGGTTTGTAAGTTTCGATTATCTAGCATGATCATATTTTCTCAATTGTTGAGATGCCTTTGTCATACAATCCCATGTAAAAGTTTATTTTAATCTATATTTATTTCCAGAATGATTTGAAAGATGATAAGTACATACGCAGTTCACGAATATACTCTTTAGCTAATGATCAACTTCAACATTGGACATCTGAATTGGCCCGGTATAAAACATTGGTAGAATCTCTGCAGGTTAACACTGCTTTCCTTTTCTTTTTCCTTCAGTTGTGTTACGGTTTGGTTTTAATTTCATATCTGCGATTTACTCTTTTACAATTTCTCTTAAATGTTATTTTAGGCGGGCAGCGTTCATATTGCAAAATGGGAGAATGAACTAAATTTGAAATTGGAGTCTGCTGATTCTGCAAGGCAGCTCTTTGACAATTCTGATCATAGGATTGATGAACTAGAGCACCAGTTGCAGAAGTGTACGCTTGAAAAGAATGATCTTGAAATTAAAATGGAAGAAGCTAAACAGGATGCTGGTCAGACTTTAACTTGTTTTTGTGTTAGAATTGTGCTAGATGTGATTTTATCTATCAGTTTCTTACAATGTTATATATTTCAGGGAGAAAAGATATCAAATCTGAGTTTCGTGTTATGGCTTCAGCTTTATCTAAAGAAATGGGAATGATGGAAGCTCAATTAAAGCGATGGAAAGATGCAGCTCACGAGGCTGTATCATTACGGGAGAAAGCACATTCACTAAAAGAAATATTGAACATGAAGGTCGTTGCCACAAACTGATTTGATATTAATATAATTTGCCATTTCATTTCTTCGAAAGAAATTTATCTAGTTAGATTGAATCTGCAATGTTATTTGCTTTGTCACTTACAAGGAATTGGGATTTAACAAGAGCATGGCTTTTAGCCGACTTAATTTTTGTCTTCAAATGTAAAGAAATGATTCGATCAAATGCTAACCTGGTTGTTTTGAAATATTTCTCTAGCATACCAGAACAAGTAAAAGGCCTTTTAATTGCGTGGACAGTATAAAGTGACATCATTGAATGCAATAAATATATCCTTCAAAATTGTTAATTGTTCCCAAGTGTCCATTTCTTTTTTTAATGAAGACAATGCAGTTCTGTATGCATGTTAAATTATAGTAAGTCAATGGAAAGCTTCTAAATTGATGCAAGTTAACAAAAACAATCAACTTCCATTGTAATAAATCATGGTTACTGGATAAAACACTATGGTTAGTATATGATAGTTTGTGGTTATAAATAAAAATGGATTTTTTTTTTTGTTGACTATCCACCTTGAATTTAATGACAAAAAAGTGTTAGTTGAAAAAATAAAGCAAGAGCATGTGGGTGGAAGGTTTTGCCACTTACCACTGTCAGTGTATAGAGTAGTTTACAGTTTTAATCTGTTTAGTACCTGGTTAACTAACTAACTACAGCCAATTAGGCCGTGCTGTTGTCTAGTCAAAATAGGCTGCACAAGAACTTAATTGTTATATTTAAATACCTGAACTTTTAGTTTACATAAACCTCTCTCCTTTGGCTTAGTTCTACTTCAAATACAAACAGTATCCACGTTAAATAACTAACTGCAGTAAGTTATGCTGAGCTATCAGTTAGCTATGCCTAGATGAATACTAGTCAACATAGCCTCTATAGCAAGTTACTGGTTCTACATAGAGACCTGTACTTTCAGTTTGCATAAATGACTCTCTTTCAGCTTAGTTTTACTTTCTTCAACTAGATTCAAAATATACCTTTTTAGCATTAAGGTTGGCTAATTACTTTATTGTGATGCAGACAAGTGAAGTAAAGAGCCTTGCAAACAAATGTGCTGAACAGGTTTTGGAAATCAGGTCTTTAAAAATGCTGGTAAGTCTGCCTTGGCCTCTAACTTTTGTGTCTCTCTTGATCTATAGGCATTTTCTTCTTTAATGGCATTGTTGTATGGCAGTGATGCTGCTTACATATTACTTTCTGAATGTAGAGTATGTCTGTGACTGAATCAGATATGATTGCAAAACTTTTCTGTTGTCTTTGACTTGTATCTTGCATGTGCACGGGCACCTTTTCTTTGAAAGGTTCTCCAGCATTATTTGATTGTGATTTTAGGGGGATTCTTGATTGTCTAAACTAATTTTCAAATAATTTTTTGTGATATTTTGGTGCAGACTGAAAAGTTACAGAAAGAGAATCAGGAGTTAGAATTTGTTTTGGATATGTATAGTCAGGAGAATTATGATAAAAGGTATGCTGATTTGAATTATTAAAATGATGGCATGAGTTTCTTGCAGTTAATTTATGCGGTAGCATTTATCATAAAGTATATGCTGAATTTCTGATACGCCATACATGTAGTGATTTTTTTGCACTTATTGCTCAAAATAATATTTGTTAATGCAATTAAGAACCGGTATGTTCATGTATTTCTTAATAGAATACAATTAGTGTTCATGGGTATCAGTGTTTGATGGTTTGCACTCAATATTATCCCATTAACTAAGTCTCCAATTATTTCATACCAAGTTATGTGCTGATTGATTACGGAGAGACTATCAATGGACTCTTCTATAGCAGTTTATTGAATCTCCTTGTAAGTTCAATATTTGTCTTGCACTACATGGTATGATATTTGGAAGAAGGCTCTAAGTGCCTATTCTAATGATTTCCAACCACTCTATGATATTACTTTTTTGGTTTAGTCCCTCTCTAATCCAAACTAGATTCCCATACTTCCGGCATGGGACCCCATACCTTGCAATTGGATTTTAAAGTGAATCCCAAATGATTCCAGAATCTTCTGTGTGTATCTCTATCTGTATATTCATTATTCATGTATCCTTTGTACAGTTTAATCAATCAGAATGTATGCAATATTCCAAATAAGTCCGTAATTTTTCTTTGGTACCAAGTGTTTTCATTCATGGTGTGCAACTTGTTAAGTTTTTATTCTTAAATTTAACTTAAGGTAAGTATTACAGAATTTATTTTCAATTGAAATCAAAATTATGCATACTGAGATGATTCGATCTTGATTGCTGTAAAACTTGGATATCAGTTATTCAGAAGTTAGAGAATCTGAAAGTAAAGCTCAGTCTCAAGCTGGAGTGCTACAAAATGCTTTGGATGAGCATAGCCTAGAGTTGAGGGTAAAAGCTGCTAATGAAGCTGAAGCTGCTTGTGAACAAAGGCTTTCTGCCGCCGAAGCTGAAATAGAGGACTTGAGGGCCAAGCTGGATGTGTCTGAGAGGTTGGTCTTTAGGTGTACTACTATATTGAGTATGGCTTTTCTTAATCGACAAACTTGTCTATCACTTTTACTTCCCTCACAAACCCATATGTGTGCCTGTTTATTTTAGGAGAGAAATTTCTTGTTAAGAGTGGTTCTGATACCGTGTCACTAACCAATTAACCTAAAAGCCCAGGCTGTTAAGATACAACATCACTTTTATGCTTTATATCTTTGGCATTTAAACTGTACATTAAGTTCTGATAAAACCTAATGTACAGTTTTATTGAAATCAAAAATCTATTTTGAAACTTGTTTAACTCAAAAAAATGTCTTGACAGTTTAATTTCTGTGTTTTTATCAGCTGTTTGTTAAAATGTTCTTTACCAGATAAAGTCCAATGTGTTCTCTTAGTATTTTCATTTTTTTATGTTGACTGTTGTCATATGAATGGAATAAATATTTACAAACTAGCTTGTCTATTAATAGGTTGATACATGCCATTTTCATGTTTTATCTGTCCATGTTCAGGGGTATTTTGGAGCTGACTGAGGCTATTAAAGTTAAAGAAGCCGAGGCAGAGGCATATATATCTGAAATTGAGGTTTGCTATCTGGCTTTTTCTCTCCCTTCATACTAGATGAACAGCAATAAGTGGATTTGTTTACACTAACTCTCATTTCTTGTAAAATATAATTATTTGATTGCTGTCATGAAGACTATTGGTCAAGCATATGAAGATATGCAGACACAAAACCAAAATCTGTTGGACCAAGTGATTGAGAGGGATGAATATAATATTAAGGTATATCTTATTTTTATCTTCAGTAAACACTATCTCACTATGATCTTCACTGTTTTTTCATGGACAACAGCAATACATAGGTTATTTTCCTGGCCTTTGCTATTCTGGTTGATGAAAAATATATGGTTCATCTTTGTAGCTAATATATTAACTTCTGCTATTATGTGTAGAAATATATGTCAATGTTTTGAAGAACTGATTATTCATGAATCAACATGTAAAAATTAGCATCTGGTTAATTTATAGAAAAATAATTTTATAGATCATGGTGAATCTTATAAGATGGAATCATTAGGAGGTAGTTTTGGAGAACTTGTGTGCAGCATATCCTAGATTCAGCTCTGGATCAACCAAGAAGTTTGGGATAATCAATTTTGGAAAAATCTTAGACAATAATCAATTTTCTCAAACATCTTGAAATTTTGCTGTATGAGAATTGATTTTGGCAGGACAAAATTAATTTTGCACTTAGTTTTAGTTGAGCAGAAACTCAAACAACTTGAAGTGCAAATAGTGAAAAATTGTTTATAAGCTTCCTCTTATATTCAATATTTTCCATCATGTTTTAAACTTAATAACCATCACCACCAATAAAAATACCTTTTAAGATTCAATATATTTTTAACACTTTTAGTATCTAAAATATATTTGATGGTATTAAATTCTTAACCTTTTATAATTTTTTAAAGCTTACAATAACTATGGTAGTTTAATGCTAAGAATAGAAAATATTAATTAATATATTTAAGGTCGTAGAGAATATTTAAATTAAGATAATTATAGTGTTTATATATTCTTTATTTAATATAAATAATATAAAGGTTTTTTCAACCAATATTTATTTTAAAATATTATTTTTATTATAAATAGATATAATTAATATTATACCCCTATTATTTTATTTTTATATATTAATTTTGATACCGTAATTTTGAATGAGTGAAAAATAATTTATTTTCTTATATATAGAAAGTATATTAAAATATCAAACATGTATAAATGATTCAAATTGAATTATCGGTGTATCACATATTACAAAAGATAACAGTTTATGACTTGGACACTTGGTTATATTAATGGACTGAGAATGCCGCGGCTTGTCATACCTCAATTAAGAGGTGGTTACACCAGCAGGCTGAGAATGGAAAGCATGTCATACCTCCAACTAGGGGAAGATGGGGTGGAGATGGAAGAAGCACTTGAGGAGGATGGTGGAAATGGAAGAGGTTTACTAGTAAGAGGTGTGGTGGAGATGGAAGAGGTGCACACTAGTAAGAGGTGCAGGTAGCTTCTTATCTTAGTTTGATGCATTCAACAGCCCAAGCCAGCAGCACAGCCCACGACATATAATATCACTTTATTGCCCTCATTTAGGTCACAAGCCAGCATTACCTAGCTCGGCAAATAGTTATAATGTTAAGAAGGTTATAAAGTATGATTTGCATAATAAACTCTTTGGGACTTGTACCCCATGGGTCTCTCTGAGTTTCCTATGGTCAAAATAGTTATATTTGCTCAAACAATTCGACTTCTGGTTAGTGTGGATCATGATCATGTTTACATAATATTGCAATTATAATGCAGCTTGTATCAGACAGCGTGAAGGCAAAACAGGCCTACAACACTATATTAACCCAGAAGCAGGCCTTGGCTAAACAACTTCAACAACTGAATACTTCAATAGAAAGTTCAAAAGCGAGGATTGCACATAGTGAAGAACAGGTCCAACTTCCCCTCCACTGGCCCCTTTATTTTCTGATATATTTGGAAATTATGCTGAACAAATTTGCTGCAGCAGCAATTGCTTACTGTTTTGTTAAACAATATTTTGAATCCTGCAGATGAAAGCCATTCTATCTGAAGCCATTAAGTGTAATGAAGAAGAAAAACACCTTGCGGTCACCCTGGAATTTACAAGATGGGAATTGGCAGATGCCGAGAAGGAATTGAAGCTGCTCAAGTCTTCTGTTTCCTCCTCAGAGAAAGAGTACGATCAGATTCAGAAAGACACGGAAGCTATTGAAATGGAATTGGAGAGTGAAAGGTAATTTCTTGTTTTCAAGGAGGTTGATCATCCATCAAGTCTGGATCAGGGATAGATTTTCAAAGAAAGTTTTTACATTGCCACAACTTGCAGATACAGTTTTAATTCTAATAATGTAGTCTTGGAACTTAGGAATCTTGGTATGTGTCGTGCAGGAGTTCAAGGAAGAAGCTGGAGGAAGAATTAAGGGAATTGAACAGCCAAATTGCTGAGCTGACTTCTGAAACCGGAGAAACCACAATACAAAAACTTGAAAAAGAAATAAGGATATGCAAGAACATGATCAAGTGTACTGTATGCACTGATCGTCCTAAGGAGGTAACAACATGCCCACTTATCCATTTACATACACTTGCTTTCATTGTACTTAATTTGACTTGTCTCAAAGAAGTATTATGATTGTTTTGAGATAGGGGTAATACCCCAAGCTGATCTGACATGTTTTCTTGGACTTGCAACTGCACATATGTAGTATCTAATTTAGAATTTACAACAAGAAGTAAAAGTTAAAGTTTGATGTGTGTATTTGGCAGGTTGTGATTGTGAAATGCTATCATTTGTTCTGCAATCCATGCATTCAGAGAAATCTAGAACTTCGGCACCGCAAATGTCCTGCATGTGGAACAGCATTTGGACAGAGTGATGTTCGTTTTGTAAAGATATGAGACAGATGTTAAGATAACTTGTAGATAGATGTTCATTTTATTGTTTTGGTTTCTTGGTCACTACTGTTTGTCTCTGTCACCTTCATTATATAGGTTCAAACAAGCATTCCTACCTCATTTGAGTTGAGCAATGAATATATGCATTAGAGAATTCACTTTTTGTTGCACTTTTTCTGTCACATCCTCCTTCCTTCCTCATATTGCGTTTTTACCAACACCAGTCAACATTGGTGCACTTCTTCACCAATATAACTTCTAAGTTTTGACAAATAAAGTCAGTTTATAACAATTCTCTATTACGAAACACAACTTATTTGTTTTATCATAATAGAATATCTTAACATCTTAATTGTATTTATTTTTTCTTACATTTAAATAGGATAACTATATTTATTTTTGTTCACGAGCAGCTTCTTCTTGCATTTCCATAAATTTCTCCTTGTATTCCCACATAAAAACCATTTATTTTTGTCGATTATTTTTAAATTACACGATCTGAAAACTAAATTAAATTAAATTTTAAATTACACCATCCGAAAATTAAAGTTGACAAGTTGACAAAAAAAATTAAATTATATAATTTAAAACTTTTTTTTTTCTGAATTATCTGAAAGTCATTTTTTATTTTCGAATTATCAGAAATCTTTTCCAAAGAAAAAATTGACTCGAAGCGAAGCTTATGTAATTAAAAATTTATTTCTAACTTCTAGCTTACATAATTCAAAAATTATTTTTAATTTCAAAAAATGTCGTCTAAACTGTTTAGTCCAAAAAGGATAAAAATGAATTTCTTCCATATGGGGGTGTAGAGAAAATTTATATGGGTAGAGGAAGAAACTGTCATATACAGGTAAACGAAATCTTATTAACATTTTGGTTCAAAGCCCAAAGGTGTATTTATTGAAGTATTTGGAGATTTGATTTGATTAACTCAGAATATTATTGATAATTGGGTGTAGATGAAGTGAATGAGAAACGTGAAGCTTGAGAAAGAAGTATAAGAAACGGTTTTCCCTGGCAGTCTGAGGAAACGAGCACTGGTTTTGTGATTTGGCGTGGGAAGAACGCTTCTTCTCATAGCATCGCATATGCAGCGATTAAGGAGTTCTGTGTTTTCGGCGCCCAACCTTAAGAGAAAGTATCTCAATTCACGGGCTGCGATTGAAGACACTTTTTTTTCCACCAAGGTTTTCTCTTTCTTTCTCTCCCTCCATTCCCTTTTCTCATCGCATCTCACATGTCTCTGTCTTGTAGGATACGTTTGAGAGACATCGCGTCGTCTTCACTGTTGGAACTTCCATTGCTTCCGTTGCCACTGCTTGGTTAGGTCTGTCTTCTCTCTTCTCTTCTCTTCTCGTCTTTGCCCATTAACGACACTCTCTCACTCACTTTTTTTTTTTTTTTTTAAATTTCATAGGTTACACCTTGCGCCATTTACATGACACCAAAGTGGATCAAAGACTTCAATCCATTGAAAATGCTGTATGTATTGCTTCTACTATTGTTTTTTCCTCTCTCTTTCTTCATCTTTATATCATGTGCTATGTTGCTTTTCCGTCAGATGAAAAGCAATTCCAATCTCCATCATACCGAAATCAAAGACATTGTCGCAGGTTCAGGAGGGTGTAGCATTCCTGCTTGTGTTGCCACCGCTGGAACGTCCTTGATTATCGGGTTAGTGCACCCTCTCCTCCCCACTCACAAACAACATGCTCCTTAACATTTCCACTGCATCAATCTTTCGTCCTTTTTAGCAATTTAACATTATTTCATTGCTGCAATCATTGTGGAACACGAACGAAGTTATGCATAATGGGGATTGAGAAATTTGTATGGTTAGGTTACCAAACATGATGATATATCATGCCATGATGGTTGTTATTCATTACGAGGATTGCCAAAAATTGTTTGTTGCATGTAATGCAACCGGCCTCATTCTGTTGGAAAAGGGCTGTGGTTGCTGTGTAATTGTCATGGTTTGATTATAAACTGCAGATTAAGAAAAAAAAATAATTACAGAAGTTTAATTGTGTAGCTGTAAAGTTCTTCTTATGCTAGAAATTCCCAACCTTTCAGTTTTGACTCTTGATATTATTCAGATCATTGTGAATCTTTTTGTTCCTCACAGTTTGCACGGATTAAATTAGGTCACTTGATACTTAAGGTTGAACAGTACTTAATTTTCCTAATAATCCAGTGATGTGGTTCAATTTTCCAACTAGTTTTACATTGACTAAGAAGGGCTTAATAGTGAATACAACTTTCCTGTTTTAGTTCGGCCTGGGACCGGCTATTCCATAAGACTAGGCACAGTAAATTTTCCAACTAGCACTTGAGAAAAAATCTGCAGAAGGAAAAGAATGATAGATGAAAAAGAATTTAAAGGAAAGCTGGAAACCGATAAAATTATAATGTAAAACTCAACTTGTTAGCAAACTAAATTTTAAATTTTTTAAGAGGATGAATTTACTCACCATTCTGATTTTGGCATAGCATAGCACATATTACTCTACCGGCTCAAGCCCTATTATTGTTTGAGTTCCTTCATTCACGCCTACAACTAAATCTATCACCCCCACATTCTGCCAGTTTACTTTACATAGCCCTTGTCTAGAGATGGCAAATAAACCCATATCCATGGACATTATCTGAACTCATCTTAATTTTTATGGGGAATTCCTATATTGATTGGACATGTGTATGAATATTCGATCTTTTAAATTGGGTATAAGGACGGGATGATAATGTACATAACCTACTCGTCCCGTCTTTATATCCATTCCAATGCTTGTTCGTGTCCTCATACCCATTTCCTTTTTAAATTACTAAACCTTTAATTTATTAAATAATCTCACAAACTTGCATTAACTTGTCTTTGTTTTTCAGTTTCCTAACTTATTTCTTTGGCACACATTTGATCAATTTTATATTTTTTAACTCATACACACCTGCCCCACCTCTTTGCCATCCATTACAAACCTCATACCAACTTATCTATTTTTAGATATTTCTTGGATTTCTCTTTTATGCACTTTGGAAACATGGGACAGGACATTGATTTTTGCTTAGAGATAGAAGCACTGTGAGCAAGGTAAATACACTCTGAGGAGGAATGTGGATGACAATACTAAAAGGTTACATGAATGATTTCATGAATTACAATTTTAAACCCCACATACCAACATCTCTTTACACATAAGTTTGATGCTTCTTAGCTTCAAGATCTCAAGCTTCTAAAATTTTTGGGATGACAAAAATAATTAAGGTTTTGCAAATCGGAAGGACTTTGGGTGTGGGAGGAAAACAGGGAAGGGGGAGGTGTCATTCTCAAACTCTTTCGCATTCCATTTCTTATGTCTGGGTTTTGTTTTCTCAAATCAAATCATTCCTCCAGATTATAGTTCTAGTATGATGTCAAGTTTATTCGTTTATATGGACTAGATGTCTCGGTTAAAATCACTTAAAAATGTTTTAATCTGTGAAAGGAAATACTGTCATGTTATATGGCATCTGTTTGATCATGTTCTGACAAGATCTTAGAGGTAAGAGTATTAAATTTGACCTGTTGATTGATTCTAGGTGTTGGCGTACATGTTTGACGTGAACATGTTTCCTCTGTTTTTATTTTCTTTGACACGTTGCTATCAATGGATTTAAACATTCTAATTTCCTTTTAGCTATGAGTTCTCACTTTAGCTGATATACAGGTATGCCTTAGGATGGAGAGGTGGAAGCTGGTATGCAACTAAGAAGTTCAGAAAGGAGCAAATGAAAATGCTAGGACAGATTACACCTAGAAGATGGCAATTGCTTGGGAAGATAAAACCTAAAGGGTTGCAATTCCAATTCCTTAGAAGGAACCTTACAAAATTCAAATTGTCGGATAGTGCCATGAAAACATCTGAATCAAGTATAAAGGATGCAGCTACCACACATGTTACTGGAAAATCCAATTAGTATACTACTATAAAATGGTTCTTTAAGCAACAATATTGATTGAGATGGCTGCAGATACCAGATTAGGCATTCAATTAGATGAAAATATTAGCAACGTGGTTATAATCAATTATCATCAAATTTTGCACTGATAATTTATTTTGGCCTGCAGCTGCTCACCCTTAGCTTCATAAATTCTTCATCCTTCATGCAAAAAGTGTTTTAGAAACTTGTGTCCTATTTGATTGTTAAATTTATAATCGAGGAAATACCCATTCTTTATTTTTTTTGGTGGCTGGCAAATAGAACTCTCTTTGTTGGAGGAAATACACATTAAATTTGTGTTGTGTAGGGAATGAAGTTCTCAATGGTATAATTTTACTAACAAAATTTTCGACCAAGATAATATAATTCAAGAGTGATAGTAACTTATTCTCTAACACCTGGTTTCCATCCCTTTCCCACGTGGTTGAATTCATGAAGATTCATTCCACTAGTTTGGGAATGGGTTCACACCAGATGAGATAAGAGATCAAATTGAAGGGATGCTCTTGGTCTTAAGAATGTTTACACCATAAAATTAGAATATGTTCTTTTGAATCTACTATTTTCTCTTAATTGAAATCAATTAGAAATTTTATGGATTTGATATCATATTCAATGTTTTACTTTCATATTTTGATAATTTTTAACGAATAGAAAAGAATGTGTTACTAACATACCTCTTCCTTAGTTGTTCTTTATTGATTGTAGTCTTTAAAAAAAAATGAAGTTATTTTAATAATTTAATGCTTAGCCTTGTGATACTAAGTTGTTTTTCTACAATTATGTCATTAATTTTAGGTGTGTTATGAGTGGTAAAGTAATTGTTGGACATTGTAAAAGGTGATATTTGTTATAAAATAAAACTAATAATATGAAAAATAAGTAAATGAAGAAGAGAGAATGTGAAGCAATAGAATGTCCTTATTGAGAATTCTATTTATCAATTAATTAATACAAATATTTAAATCTCGTAAAGAGTAATTAATTTATGAATAATTATAATAAATTAATCAATCAAAGGAGTAATTGTATCAATTCAATAATCAATAGAAGACCATTAATTCATAACATTCTTTTTTGGGGTCTATCAATAAGACAATGTGTCTTCTTAAAATCTTATTAGCAAAAGCCTTTTAAGATCTAAAATGATAACATTCTAATAGAGGAGAAAGAGCAACATTATAACATTATGTATTCTTTAGAATGTTATAGTGAATCATAAATTTTGCATTATGACTAGAGATGGCAAATAAATCTGTTTTCGTGGGTATTGTCCGAACCCGTCCCCGTTTTGACGGGAAATCCCCGCATTGACTGGGTATGGGTATTGATATGGGGAATCCTCCACTTTTTCAATTGGGTATGGGGATGGGTATGAGGATGTACATATCCCCACTATAATACTCGTCCCCGTTTAAATTATTAAAATATTACCAATTAATTAAATAACCATATATATATATATATATTATTTTTTATTTCTTCTAATTATTTGGTTTGTCATGAAACTCATCCGCATTTCAATTATATTTTTCATCTTATCATAACCTCTATGTAATTATGTTAAAAAGATGTATGTCAATTAAAAACTTTTATGTATCACATTTGAATATTTCTATTATTTTTAAATATTTTTATTTATTGTATATTTTTCTTTCACATGAACATATTTAATACTCTCAATTTAAGTATTTAATAGCACACAAACCTTTCGTTTACTAGGTAATATAAAAAAAATCATTTACTTATTATTCTTATTATTAGTTTTTGTTTCATTTGAAGAACTTTTTTTTTCACTAAAATAATTTTTGTTATTTCTCGACCACTGAGTATATATGTTGATATTTGAAAAGTTTTCTTAGATCTCTAAGATATTTTTCAACTTATCATACCCTTAATTATACATTTGTGTTCCTTTGTGCGATTTCTTTCAATAGTCTCTCAAATTATTTGTCAACATTTTTTAATTTTTTAATATTTTTATTTCTTGTTTATTTTCATTATGTAGAATACTATTTCGATATATTTTATCTAATTATTTTTTATTTTCTAACTCATTATAAATCATACTGTAATTTTTTTCACTATAATTGTATAAATAAATTTTATTTACTACAATATAAAAATTTAATGTAATTGTCATGAATATTTTTTTATCACCATCCAACATAATTGAAGTTCAAAAGATACAATATCTATGTTAAAATTTTATTATTATGATTATTATTTGTTCTTTGTATCATTTTGATCAAGTAATGCATTATAACTTTTATTAGTGTATAAAAAAGAGATTCATTAGAATTTAAAATATTGAAGTAAACAAACATTTAAAATATATTTTAATTTGAATATTTGTTTTGATTTTATATTTTTTTAAAATATTTTTAAATTTTATCAACTAAGTTTCATTAATGTTTGCAAATTTAATAAATGTGTTGGTTCTCATGAAATTTTATTTGGTATTATAATCTAAAATATAAACAATTATAATTTATTTTAAAATTTTATTATGATTATTATTTGTTCTTTGTATCATTTTGATCAAATGATGTATTATAACTTTTATTAGTGTATAAAAAAGAGATTCATTAGAATTTAAAAGATTGAAGTAAACAAACATTTAAAATATATTTTAATTTGAATATTTGTTTTCCTTTTATATTTTTAAAAAAATATTTTTAAATCTTATCAACTAGGTTTAATTAATGTTTGTAAATTTAATAAATGTGTTGATTCTCATGAAATTTTATTTGATATTATAATCTAAAATGTAATCAATTATAATTGATTTTAAACTTTTATTATGATTATTATTTGTTCTCTGTATCATTTTGATCAAATGATGTATTATAACTTTTATTAGTGTATAAAAAAAAGATTTATTAGAATTTAAAATATTGAAGTAAACAAACATTTAAAATATATTTTAATTTGAATATTTGTTTTTCTTTTATATTTTTTAAAAAATATTTTTAAATTTTATGAACTATGTTTCATTAATATTTACAAATTTAATAATTGTTTTGGTTCTCATGAAATTTTATTTGGTATTATAATCTAAAATATAAATAATTATAATTTATTTTAAAGTATTTGATATCGAAGAAACAACCATCCTTCTAATATTGAATATTTGATAATATTATGTTTCTTTTATCATAATTTTTTTTATTTTATAAAAATTAATTAAAATTAATATTAAAGTAGTAAGAAAATGGGTATGGGTATGAGTACGAGATTATACCCGTTATCCGGTGGAGATGAGGATGAGACAAAAGTTTAATACCCGTTGGGTTTGGGTATGGAGATAGGGATGAATTTTTTTATGGGGATGGGTATGGGATAGCAAAACCCGTACCCGCCCCGCCCCGTTGTCATCCCTAATTATAACATCAAAATGAGTGAATCAAATCCGGTTCACTTGATAATGAGTCAGAACTTTTGTAATACCCGACTCAACCCACCACGAATTTGTGGGTTAAGTCACCAACTCACATAAAAAAATTTATTATTTATTTATTTTTAAGTATTCAAATATTTAAATAGTTTGTTTAGCAACCCATGAGATGACAATCACAATAAAATCAATAATCAATGTTTTTATCATACTCACCACCAATATATGATAAATTGTTTTCAAGAAAGTGTTCATATAATTCAAAAAAACATGGCTAATATTAGACATTTTCTGTCATGCTATTCAATAAAATATAAATAAAAAATTACACATTTTTGTCATTAATTTAGAAAAATTTGTTTATAAGAAGATTGCTTGAGTAATTTACTATAAATATTATAGTTAAAGATTAGAGTATCAACATATATAACTTGACAATCAAATTAATTAAACATTCAAACTATTCAAATATTATTGAACAACATTCAAACATTTAAAAATTGAAATTGTGAACCTATATAATTAGGAGTAGTCAATAATTATTAAAAAAATTAAAAAGAAATTATAAAAAATTATAAAAAAATGTTACTGGGTTAAGTTGATCAATCCACATTCAACCCGTGGGTCAAGTGAACCGAGTTGAATTCAACTTTCACTTTTGAAAAAAATGAATTTTTCTCAATCCAACTCAGCTTGAACCCGTGATGAACCAGATTAACTGATAGGAAAACCCATTTTGACATCTTAAAATTTTCATATGTATATACAATTACTGTTCTGTTATAGAATATCGTGATTAGAGATAGCAACTAGGTTATCACATAATTAGTATTAAGCGCACAATTCAAGCATAGGCATTATAATTACATTAAAATAAAATAAAATATGACTATTAAAAAACTATTTATAATTCAACTTTTTAATAATAAAATAATTAAATATCATCTTTTAAAAACTATTACTACTAATCTTTACTCATTTTCTAGCTGCTTAAATAAAAACTCTCAAAGATTTAACTAAAAATAATTTTGTAAGATGTAGAAGTACATGGATGAACTAAAAATATATTTAATTATTGTTTGGTTAGCAAAACCTCCTTCTCATATCTCTAAAACTTTAAGGTTAATGAACATAAATTAACAAATATTTAATTGAAAAAATATTAATATATTTTTGTTGCTTAGCATAACCTCCTTACTTAATGCATTGAATTTTATCTCTATATTATTTGTTGTGCACAATTAGTAAAGATGTATTGAGAAGAATATTAACTAAGTTGTTAGAAATTCTAAAATATCAATTGTACAGAAAAAAGGTAATACATATAAAAGAACATGAGAATTAGGTAGTATATGTATTATTATAACTTCAGCTGTTCAATCCTCATCAATTACTCAAAAGGACTGAGTAATAATGATTCAGTTCTCACCATCCCATGTTATCTTATTACTAATTGCACAACTGAAAGTCTGTGTAACAGTATTATATACTTATTCGTTCATATCTCAACTAAAATTTTAAATATTTTTCTTCTAACTTGAAAAATATTGGATTCTTATAAATTAAGCTAATATGTTGATTCAGGCCTAAGTATGAACGCATTTGTTATGGTAATCTGTAATTTCATGGTAGTTTGCTAACTGGTTTTTGCTCTGTGGTACAAAACATTATAATATTTTGTTCTAAGCACATGTTTTGGCTTTTTGTATGCGCCACATTGGTGTGGTCAGGAGTCACCTCTGCAGTGAAAAAAACCATCCACACATTTCTTGCAAAGTTAAAAAAGCGTTGCAACAAAGTCCAAAAATTCCTAAAATTTAATAGTGGCTCCTTGGTAGACCCCACATATGTTTTTGTTTAAACCACTGTTGACAAAAAAGGTGGTTTAAAACCCCTCATGTGAATACCTTACAACTATTATTTTTTCCTGTTTTCTGCGTGTATAAATAATGTCTGGATTGGGAAGATTAATGTACCAGGAAACAGAACATGGCCAACACATCACTCTCACCAATCCTTGTGATTCTCTTCTGGGGTTTTACTCTTGCAACTGGGAGAAAACTCTCACCACTCAGCACCACTCCTGCAACATTGTCATCACCCTCCTCCACTGATGGTATTTGCTCATCTATGGTGAGGACAAAAGGCTATACCTGCGAAGAACACTTGGTATGTACCGTGCTTGCATCTGTTTCTGTTTCTGGTCAGAAATCAACAAGATTTAGAGCACCCAGTAGCTACTAACTCGTTTGTTGTGTAATATTTTAGGTGACAACACAAGATGGTTATGTTCTTAACATGCCAAGAATTAGAGTGGGAGAATTAAGGGGTCCACCTGTTCTTCTACAGCATGGGCTTTTCATGGTTATTAAAAGTTTCATAAACAACTATATGTCATGGATTTTGTTGTTGATGTTGGCAATTAATGTGGTGCTTTGGTTGCAGGATGGCATAACATGGTTATTGCTACCTTCAAAGCAGTCTCTTGCATTTCTTTTGGCGGATAATGGGTTTGATGTTTGGGTTGCTAACACACGTGGAACCAAATATAGCCGGCAACATATAACTTTACCTACTAATAGCTCGGTTAGTTTTTGTGTACTAAAATGTTGATGCATTTTTGTGTCAGCAATTTGTTTGGTTCTATTGATTATATCAGTTTTATTCTTTAGGATTACTGGAATTGGTCATGGGATGAATTAGTTGCATATGATCTTCCAGCCACATTCAAGTATGTGCATGATCTAACTGGACAAAAACTGCACTATGTTGGTCACTCACAGGTAAATTTCACATTCTAATCTTCAGAAACTGCACCATTCTTGTCTTTGACTTCTTCATAGAGTGTTGAATTCCTTTGTAGGGAACTTTGATTGCATTGGCTGCTTTTTCCCAAGACCAGTTATTGAACATATTGAGATCAGCTGCGTTGCTTAGCCCAATTGCTTATGTTGGTCAGATGACTTCACCCCTTGCTAAAAACGCAGCTGAAAACTTCATTGCAGAGGTATTAGTTATAAGAATGCTTTTATTGTTTGTCAAAAGAAAATTTTCCTTTTACAATTTAAATGATTGACACTGAAAACCTGTGTTTTCCTCTTTACAGTCACTGTACAACTTTGGAGTCTTCGAATTTAATATGAGAGGGTATGTTATTCTTATTGTCTATTATTCATTGTCATTCATTTCTTTGCTCTGTGGCTAAGATTAGAAGGCTGCAACGTTGGTTCCTCATGGTTCCAATTTTAATGTTGTAAGAAAGTAATATGCAGACATTTCTCAAATTCTTAGTGGGTAGAATAAGATCGGATCCAGAAGTCATCCTGATGTTAAACTGTGTTTCCATTGAATGAAAAGTTTAAGTATAATTTAAGAAACCACGAATTTGATCCTCCAAAGTTATATGCATCCTCACACTAGTCTTTCTCTGTCACCACTTTAGCCTTCAAAGATTTTGTCTCTGAAATATTCTTTCAAATGTTTAATCTATCACCGAATTTGACTCTAAAGAGTGTTCTTTCACTACTTTGTTTCTTCAAAAGGACCAATATGCTGAAGACTTATATCACTTCATTTTTCTGATTTCTGAATAGGGTCTCTGTTATAAAGTTTCTAAAGGACTTGTGCAATAACACAGGCATTGACTGCACCAACTTGTTGACCTCTTTCACAGGTAGCATTCATGTTCTTATTCAGCTATTATTCAACCACCAAAACTAACACTTAGTTTCCTTCATTGACAACACTGTTATGCTTTCAGGCCCAAATTGCTGCCTCAACCCTTCCATTGTAAATGTATTTTTGGATCACGAGCCTCAGTCAACAGCAACAAAGAACATGATCCATCTATCTCAGAGTAAGTGGTTCCATTTTCCTAATTTAGTTTTAGCAGAGATTTTGAAAATTTGACTACAATCAGCTGTTAAATTTTTCTTTCATGAGGGGTTATAAATCTTAATCATACATGAATATCAGTGATCAGAGACGGAACCACATCAATGTTTGATTACCAGAATGAAGATGAGAACATAAAACACTATGGACAACCCACTCCTCCAGCATACGACATGGCAAGGATTCCAAATGAGCTTCCTCTCTTCCTGAGTTATGGAGGCGCTGATGCTCTTTCTGATGTTAAGGATGTGCAACGTCTATTAGAAATTCTTAAAGATCATCGCCCAGATAAGCTTGTAGTGCAGTACAGAAATGATTATGCTCATGCAGATTATGTTATGGGTGAAAATGCTTATCGAGATGTCTATGAACCTCTTATATCTTTCTTTAGGCTCCAGCAGTGATATCTAGTGAATTATACATCCTATAGAGTTTTATCATCACCTGTCTACATCATAGAATTTAATAGCACAGAAATGTCACCATGTAATTTTACAGAATATGATATCAGTAAAGGAAATTCCTACAATCTTGCTTTTTCTCCTATAATTACTACCACATTTTATGGTATTAAAAACAGAAAGAAAGAAAGAAGAAGATGGTTTATGAGCTTGGGACACCTGGTTTTAGTGGGTTAGGAATGGTGCAGCCTGTTATCCCTCCACTGTCAACAGTAGGAAGTGTTCGCTGCTCTGTGAAACCAGCCTCACGCTATGCCCTCCATTTTAAGTATCAGGAGACCAAAGCTTTAGCCAAAATCCCATGGCCCAGCTATTGACTTGGAGTGGGCACGCCAGCATATTGTGCATTCATCAACCCAACCAAGCATAGCCAAGTCGTATTCCATCTCTTTAATGCTCCTATTTAGGTTACAAGCTAGCATTACCCAGCTTTTTCTCCTATAATTACTACCACATTTTATGGTATTAAAAACAGAAAGAAAGAAAGAAGAAGATGGTTTATGAGCTTGGGACACCTGGTTTTAGTGGGTTAGGAATGGTGCAGCCTGTTATCCCTCCACTGTCAACAGTAGGAAGTGTTCGCTGCTCTGTGAAACCAGCCTCACGCTATGCCCTCCATTTTAAGTATCAGGAGACCAAAGCTTTAGCCAAAATCCCATGGCCCAGCTATTGACTTGGAGTGGGCACGCCAGCATATTGTGCATTCATCAACCCAACCAAGCATAGCCAAGTCGTATTCCATCTCTTTAATGCTCCTATTTAGGTTACAAGCTAGCATTACCCAGCTCAGCGAACAAACACAAATGTCAGAGATTTATAAAGCACGATTCATATGAAAATTTCTTCGATGCGGGACTTGTCTCAGTCATGGGGTAAAATGTAAAGTGATATAATGACTTACTTGAATTGAATCTACTCAAGATCACTAGTAAAATAGACGTGAAACAAAATAAAAACTTCGAAGTGCACTTAACTTGGTGATTGCCTTTTATGGTGAGCAATACCACATCAAACACACTACAATCCCTCATTGTCAAACAGTTTATAAGGGGATGAGTTGGTGAAACTAAAGTTATATAATTAAAATACATTTTTATGTCGATTAAAAATGTATTTAAGTATTAATCTTATACGATATTAATTATTGATATTTCTTATATACTGAAAACATATTGAGTTATGAATAACCAAATTAAGATTATACATATTTATTCAATATAAGAGTTTATTATTTATTTATTTATGTATAACAAATATATTACATCTGACACATTATTTTTGTCGGAATTCTCAGAGGATGAAGCTAAGCTCATGGATGAAATGAAACTGAATTTATTAATTATTTATGTTATACAAATTTAAATACAAAATAATACATTAAAAGTAGTGTGATTTTTAATTTTAAATAATTTTTTTAAAATTTTAATTGAACACTATTTATTTTTTTGCTATTTTATAAAATTATAGTCTCGAAAAAATACTTTTTAAAGATTTTTTCAATGTTTAAAAATCTTGATGGAATACCATCGCATTGTTTTTGTTTTATATTATTTTTTAAATATGTTAAAATTCAAATTAAATTCACTTGCTAATTTTGAAGATTTTTCTATCGTATATTATAATTATATAAGAATCTTCTGTCTAAGAGTAATTTACTTTTATCATCAGAAAGAAACATTTTTTCTTAACATTAATCAAATTCTTTATTTGGACTTTAAAATGAAGAAAGAAAATTTATTTGCCAACACGAGTGTCTGACGTGTAAGTATATAATTGGATGACACACGTAGCAATAGAAAGTACTCGAACAGACAAAACAAACCAAGAAGGGTTCTTTCTTCCCTGCGTAGATTCAGAGTGCACAGAGTGAGAGAAAGACAATACCAATGTCTCAAATTCGAACACCATTTTTCGTTTCATTTCCTCTTTTGCTAATTTTCTTCAACCTCGCCCCTTCCTACGCACTCTATGGAGCATCCTCGCCCGTGCTTCAACTCACACCCTCCAACTTCAAGTCCAAGGTGAATCATGTTTAAATCTTGAACTCTTTCCTCAGTGCCCCCATTTCGTGATCTCACTGTATTTGCACTTTTTTCAAATTGGTATTTTGTAGAAACCTTAAATTTTGTATCTTTGTTCTTGAAATCTATCTGGGCATGTACATAGATATTTGTGGCGTTGTGATGTGGTTGTATTTTTGATGGCTGAAATCAAGGTTCATGGCAGGTTCTGAATTCAAATGGAGTTGTTCTCGTTGAATTCTTTGCTCCATGGTGTGGACACTGTCAGGCTCTGACTCCGATATGGGAGAAGGCAGCTACTGTGTTGAAGGGTGTGGTTACTGTGGCAGCACTTGATGCTGATGCTCACTCATCTTTGGCTCAGGTTGTGTATTGTTCATTTCTTTATTAATGATGGCATTTTTAGATGTAATGAAACATTGAAATGTGTTAAATAAAGAGTATGATACATTTGTTATTTGGTTCTTGCAATCAGCCTTTCTGAAATATGAAGGTGCTTTATTATATGCTTGACTTTTATGTGTATTGTACACTGGAATTGCCTTTATGTGGATCAGGCAGGATGCGAAACACGGTTTGTTTTGCATACTTATTTGAGCTCTTGGAACTGTCTGTTTCAAACAATTGAATGTTATTAATTGAAATGGACCTAATCATTTGGACCATTTTAGATTACTTGTTTGTTTTATGGAATATCAGCACGCAAGAACTATTGTATGTGTAAAGTTTTTCCTTGCTGTTGGATCTAGCACCAAACACTTTTTTTGTGCAAAGCAACCAAAGAATATAGTACCTGGACAAGATAGAATATCTCCTTGGAGATTCTTTATTTGCCTGTTGCTTCATAACATCAGCTGTCTATGCATGAGATTTTTACTCGTAGATTTTGAATTATGATTTACACGTTTGCCTGTTTCTTATTTTGTTATTATAACTTTATGTTGGAACTTTAAAAATCCTTTACATTTGCGCACATGTGGGTGTGCATGGTTTTTTCTTGATTCCCCACAGGAATATGGAATCAGAGGATTTCCAACTATAAAAGTGTTTGCTCCAGGAAAGCCACCGGTTGATTACCAAGGAGCCAGAGATGTCAAACCAATTGCTGAATTTGCACTTCAACAGGTTCGTTGGAATCTTGCGTCGGTTATTTTTAACCTTTTTCCCCCATCTTTAATGTAATATTTCTGGTGTTGTATGAGAAGTAGTATTGCTTGTGTGCTGTATAAGTGGATAGATCTCCTCTTCATAACAAATAAAACAATTTCTTGTATTTCTTTTAAAAATTGAATAACTGCATAGTGAATGAAATTCTGATTAAAAATTTAACAGCAAAATTCATTTTACACACCCCTTTTCTAGTGTAAAAACCCTAAGCAGAGAAAGTTTGAATGTATTAGGTGAGCGTTATGTGACTACTTGTAAGTACAGGTCTATGAAAAAACAAGTCATTCAGTTTTTTTTGTTTTAATTCTTGATTTGCATGATTTATTGACTGATGTTTGATAAATAAACAAAGTCATACGTGGCAGACTATCAGAAGCAAACTCACTAATTAATTTTTGTGACTAGTTACTCCATGCTAAATCATTTTGTCGTGTTTCAAATATGCAGTATTTATTTTAGAAAAAAAAAATTCAGTAAATAGTATTACCTTGACTCTGAAGTATTGCCTCCTTATTTATATCTCTATACAGGTAAAGGCTCTTTTGAAGGAGCGGTTAAGTGGAAAAGCAACAGGGGGTTCAAATGAAAAGACAGAAACCAGTTCTTCAGTAGAATTAAACTCTGGAAACTTTGATGAATTGGTCCTCAAAAGCAAAGAACTCTGGATTGTGGAATTTTTTGCACCTTGGTAAGTGCTGCTTGTGTTCTGAAATCTAAAGTCTTACCATGTTGACATTTCAGAGGTGTAGCTCTAATAATAACATTTATCCTCTTTTATTTCCCAAAGGTGTGGACATTGTAAAAAGTTAGCTCCTGAGTGGAAGAAAGCATCCAATAATTTGAAAGGAAAGGTTAAACTGGGCCATGTTGACTGTGATGCTGAAAAGGTAATGTTATACTTCAAAATAGATTGTAAGAACTTGTCAAAACCACTATGCCTGTGATCAAGATGGTCACTGCATAGTTATTTTTTTATTTATTTTTTATGTATTCTTGTTAAGGGTAAGACTCTTACTGCTGTCTTATTTTATAATGTTTTATTACGCTCTTTAGTTTATATTGTTCTGACAGGAAATTTTTTTACCAGTCACTAATGAGCAGGTTCAAAGTCCAAGGATTCCCCACAATCTTGGTATTTGGTGCTGATAAAGATAGTCCTATTCCTTATGAAGGTGCAAGAACCGCCGCAGCTATTGAATCATTTGCATTAGAGCAGCTGGAAACAAATGTTGCTCCTCCAGAAGTGACAGAGATACACAGTCCAGTAAGCATTTTCTCTCCTGCCTACTTAGTGTGCATTGGTTTGAAAAAAGATTATAATAAGATAATGGATCTTGCTAAGGAAGAGTGCCCTAAGGGCACTGATTGTGAAACATATAATTTAACATGTGTGTGTGTTCTGTTAAATGATTTCAATTATTCACAAAACCATGTATTAAATGATACATGAACCTTCTCTATAGGATGTTTTGGAAGAGAAATGTGGTACTGCCGCAATCTGTTTTGTTGCCTTCCTTCCTGACATTTTGGATTCCAAGGCTGAGGGGAGGAACAGATATATTCAGCAACTATTATCAGTTGCAGAAAAGTTTAAAAGAAGTCCATACAGGCAAGTTAAAACAACATTTTGCTTTGCTTCCATCCTCTAACATCACTTTACGCGTTACTTTCTACATTCTAATTTTTTTTTTATTCTGTCAGTGCTGCAAATACTTTATTTATGTGTATTTTTAATAAATCTTTGTTGGTGAATTCCTTAACATTTTTTGATTGAATTTTTGTGTCTTTGAGCACAGCTATGTCTGGGTAGCTGCAGGGAAGCAGCTGGATCTTGAGAAGCAAGTGGGTGTTGGTGGATATGGTTATCCAGCTTTAGTGGCCCTTAACATTAAGAAAGCTGTTTATGCTCCTCTCAAGAGTGCTTTTGAACTCGACCAAATTATGTAAGTTTTTTCCTTCTTATGCTAAATACTAAACAAACTATTGAGATGAACAAGCTCTTAAACATTAGTTATCTATTTTCTGCAGACAATTTGTGAAAGATGCTGGACGTGGAGGCAAAGGGAATTTGCCGCTGCAAAGCACTCCAACCATTGTAAAGACAGAACCATGGGATGGAAAAGATGGAGAAATAATTGAGGAGGATGAATTTTCACTTGAAGAACTAATGGGAGAAGATGCTTCAAGCAAGGATGAACTATGATCAATTGAGAAGGGAATTATAGCAAATTAAAGTTTCAACCACCGATTTTTACGTTACAGGCAATATGTTTCTCATGATGATTGTGATCACTGTTCTGTTTTTCCATGTTACAAGTTAAAGACCAGTCTAGTGATGTGTGATCTTATGAGGATTTTGAAATATGTCATTCAGTGGTACTGATATTTATCTAGGAAAATGTCAGCGATGTTTTTGTTTACCTATCAATGAGCATTGAGCTAACAGGTATAACATTCATAACAAAGGATCTTTGATGGTCTATATACTCTGTTGGTTTTTTATGTTTAGAAAATATATTCTAGAAGAAGAGATTTATCATAAAGAGAAGTTTTAACAATTTTTTTAAGACTCTATCTCTTTATATGTGTAAAGAAAAAATGTAATAAAAAATAAAATACAAAGTCTCTCAATCTTAACTTCCTAAATACCTAATATATATATTTTTTAAATTGAAACATAAAAAAACTCTTATAACTAACTTATTTAAATTAAAGTACAAATATTTAGACATACATTCTCCTCAAAATCATTAGCTATTGAAAGAGTGATGTCATTTAGATATAAATCTAGGTGTAGTGGATCATTGAGATATTACAAATCTTATAAACAGGTATCATCAATGTAAAACACTTACACGGGATTGAATCTCGTTGACAGTTTTTGAGATATGTAGATAAATTACAATTAAATACATACGTTGAAAACATGCCTGTTACATACAGTCAAGAGTCTGTGTCTGGGGATCTACTTCAGTTTTATTAATCAAGGTGCATGTGTTGTGACTGATGAGTGTGTAATGTTGCTGTAAATTTATTGATGTGTTGAATTTGTATGAATAAATAAAATTTAGTTTAAATGGAACTTTGTCTATATTTGTGTCGAAATCATCGGTTAATGTACAGTTAGTACTATTACTTTCACTCTTACCTCTATCTCCATTTGATATCTTCAGGTTTCAGTAATTCAATTTTCCTCGGTTCCATTTCTCTCTGCTTTCCCTGCAACAGTCACGGATACGATTTCCCCACTTGCATCCCGCTGAAATCTATTAATATTAATATTTCACATTATTCAATGATATAAGGTTTTAACTTTTGTTACCAAGGCCACTTATAATGAAAAGTTGTCCTTTCATTGACCAAAAATATTAAGCTCGAAGAAGAAACTTCCTCAGAAAACCTCAATCATGTCGTATTTCTTAAATATCAACACGAGAGCATTGATACCAAAAAAAACTAGCCAAATTCAACTTGCCAGTATATAGAGCTTTGGATTGAATTTAAACAAAATAACATCATTTCTATTAAATTCAAGGTCGATACAATCCAATTGCATGACCGCCATGTAGGTAATTGCACAATATTTATGACGTAATAATGCGAATCACAACACCTGAAAAATAATTCTATTTCCAACATCTGAGCGATAATCGTTTACCTATATATGTATCTAAAAATGGTCTCACTGAATCTATCTTTAAGGAGTAGCATTACATGCTTGTATCTACCATTGGATTCATACCAGTTATTCCTATCGATGCCAATTAGGATTTTCTCTACAAAAGAAACCAGGCACAAGTCTGCACAACCCCTCCCTACATTGCTGCTTTGAACGAAAAAGGAATAAAAATGTAAATAGAAAGACTATCACTCGTACAGCATACACTTTTGTCTAACAAAATCTTTATCGGGAAGCCTCCTCATCAGAATTTATCAGCACACATCTGCTTCAAATGCACTTTCTGCTACCCGTAGTATTTGGAGTGGCAGCTCAAACTCCAGCATGCCTTTGCCAAGGTCTTCGATCATCTCAAAATCTCAAATTCCAGTGTGTTCTTCGTATTTATAGATTCAGCACGAAGTTAGATGAATCCTAAAAGCTTGCATTTTGTATCCTCCATAAACATGCTTTTCTTAAAGGCGAATCTGTAAATATAGCTTTTATGAAATCTTCCACCTACCAAAAAGATCAACAATCAACGTAAGAGACCTTACAGATTCTCATCAAATACAATTAATATACAACACTTTTAAAATTGCAAAAACATGAACAAGACAAAGGAAAAGATATCACATCAGGCCATTTAACATAAACTTTTATGGAACAAAACATACTAGTGAATCATATGAAACAACCCACTCAAACATGTTCTTATTTCCTGTAGTAGCAATATGATCCACAATTTTTTCTCTTCGAAAAAAAAACGCTTTTGATATGGAAAGAGGAGGAACAAAAATTCAACCACAGGAAAATAAAGAAATCAAGGATATAAAATATATTGTCCCAAGAAGGCCAAAAAATAAAGACATCAATAATCAAATAATACCTCAGTTACTGTAAAGCCACAAGAGAACAATTCTTTATTCTCCCAAGATGATGTAATGGATTTTAAAGGCATATCTAATAATTCTGAGGCAAAATGAAAGATGAGGAGATTAGCTGTTAACAGATAACACAATTCAATCTGTCTTTTAAGGAATAATTGAGAAGATTCTACATCATACCTGATAGTTTCCGGATTTTACGCAAGGATGGGATTAAATCTTCAGGAGACTGTGCAGGGAACTCTTGCAAAGTCTGCTCCACTGGGGCCAAAGACTCCAATAATGATGATAGGTTTTCCAGCATTAAATGAATAAGCCTTTGAAGCTGAAAATGTGTGAAATAATGCTTAAGACCAACTAATGAATTACAATAGTGCTACTACAAGCATTAATTAGTTGACTTATGGTATAAATTCTACCTGTAAAGTCTCGTCTGCAGCAATGTCGTCTAACAGAAGTATATCTCTAGCAATTCTTGAGAAAACTGACTCTAAGACAGTACACATGCTTTTCCTGTAGGTTGAAGGCAGCAAAAGTGGCTCCCATATGATATGTATTTTTTCCAGAATGAAAACAACCTAATCAAGTACATGCAGTTTCAATTTGTGAAACTAAAAAGACATCAACTAATACTAGAAATCCATGGTAATAAATCCACCACATATGCTGGATACAGGGGAGGACAAAGGGGAACAAAAGAAATGAGGAATAACAAATTGTAAAGTATTGTAGACAGACACATTATGAGTACAAGGAAATTACCTGCTCTATACTAAATTTAGCTGACTCAAATTGTTTCATCTGGTGAGTATTTTGAAACCCATCAGCACCATCTATAGCCTATAAACAGGCAAATATGGGGAAGCACCAGGTCAGTAAGGCAAGTGTCAATTATATCACTGCATGCTTCAAGCATTTTAATTACGATAGTACCTCCTTCAAATTATAAATAACAAGGTGAACTTGTCTCTGCAGTATTTCTTCTGCCAACAGCTGAAATCTTGGAGCCAAATCAACAAACACAGCATGCTCCTTAATGGAACTTGGAAAGTCTGTCCGATACTGAGAAAAGCAAACAAATACATTAGGAGCAAAGAAAAAACAATAAACATATAAAATTGAGAAGGTTTACATAGTCTGATTGTCTTGAATTTTTCATTTGAGGAATCACAGTTATGTTTTAAGCAAATACTACGAACTAAAGTTAAAATAAAAGCCGATGTTTTTGTTAAACAATAGTAAATAACTTAAATATTGCGAATTTACTTCATCCTTAGCTATTAAAAGTGTTTACCTCAAATGCAAACCCAAGTATCTCCTGGGAGAGATAAAGACAGTCATTATGCAACAGAACAGCTACTTGATTAATGCCACTGAGCTGCCTCTCTAGCTTCACAAATTAAAAATAGAAGTTATTACTGTAAGATGAAAGTATAAACAGACAACAACTAACACCTAATGGTAACCTTGACAAGGACAACAACTGCATAAAGAAGATAAATTCTCCACATAAGTCTAGGATGCCAATTATAGGTTATCTCAGCCAAAGATCAGGAAAGGTATACACATTAGTACAAAAGGGGGTTACTCTAGAATTAATAATTCTATTGACAATAAACTGCCATTCATTCATTAGATTCACTCATAAATTTACTCCATTAAAGAAATACTAAAATGTACTGTCACTGCTATACATGGACTAACCTTGATAGGGACAACTACTTCATAAAGGAGTACGGCATCTCTAGCTGTCTGATAAAATTCCAAAGCAACTCTTGTAGATGATAAGCAAACATCCTGGACAATATTTTGTTGCAAAGATCAGCTTCACTACTAATATAAAAAAAAATTGTTAACTAAATTAAGGGTATTGGTACAGTTCAATAATCAAACAATTGTCACCACAGTATTAGTAACATGAAAGAAGAAAAAAACAATGCACTCCGATCACCCAAGTTCAAAAATAAAATGAATTTGAGCCTAGACAGAGTAACTTCAATGCTCTAGACAACATCAACAATAGCTTTATCTCAGTAGGTGAGTTTGGCTTATAGATTAAACTGTGCCATTTGGCTTGGTTAAAAACTAAATTCTCAAAAATGTCATTCATCCATTGCATTTAATAACTTTTCCCAAAGTCTTTTTTGGTCCCCCTCTACCTATTTCACATGACTAAAATCCATGCTATCTATTCTCTTAATTGGTGCCTCCACTGCCCTTCTTTCCATGTGTCTATCTGCTTTAACCATTTTTCAGTCGGAAGTCACCACTATCACATTACATAATCATTTTATGTACTGTCCTTTTCTGTGATCAAATATTCATCTTGACATTCTTATTTTTGTTACTCCCAATTTTTGTAGTTTATCTCTTTAAAGCCAAACACTCAGAATATAGTTGGTCAGCAGTACAACAAAACTTCCCTTTGAGCTTGATAGATATTTTCACCAATAAACCTACCACGCCTGACGTCTTTCAGTTAGAACTCACACCATTATCTCCTTATATATAATCATTCTATATCCTATGTGATCATACATCCATCTTAGAATTTTAATTTTTTACTCCTTAGTTATCCCTTTAAAGCCAAACACTCATACAATATAGTTGTTCAGCAGTATGTCGCAAACTTCTCTTTGAGTTTGATAGGTATTTTCACCAATAAAACTACACGTTTCTTCATTTTAACCACTCAACTTGAATCTTGTATGTGACATCTCTTAGTAATTTCCCCATCATTTTATTATACATAACTTAACCTTACAAACCTGTGGTATAACATCTTCAATTAATATATCCAAGTCATTTTCTCTATCGTCACAAATACCCCCCACCTATGTATTTGTCCATTTTAAAGCACCTAGTCATTATAGTGTGACATCTTCAGTGATATCCGCACCATTTTGTAATATTGCTCCCATATACTTCAATTTAGAAACTGCTAAACTATAGGAAAGAGAGACATCGATCTATACCCATGTGCTTCTGGAACAACATGGATGGCTTATTTATACTGAGAAAACTGAATCAATAAAATAAGCAGAGATTTGATATCCTCTAGTAATAAAGATAAAATATAGGACCTCTAGTGATCGAAATGATATATAGAAAAGAGAAGTCCAGAGTTTATATTTCAAATAAAATATACTGCATATTAGAGTCACTATTTAGATACTTCATTTTTTACGGATGGTATACCTGCAGTGTCTGATGAATTAGCCCCATCAATTCTTTGGCTGCTTTGGATACTAGACATCTCTCTGATAAGAAAAGTAAATTTACTACATGGCTGGATGACTGGACAGATGTTTCATCATTCTTCCAAATAGAACCATCCCTTGTATACTCCTGCAGCAACCTTCTTCATAAATAATTGCAAATCAAAATAGCAAAAGAATAATTTTCCCAGTCTGGAAACTCACTTGAGGAATTGAAAAGTCACATTCTAGAAGCAGATTTCTAGCTTTAGCCAAGATCTCTGTCTTTTTCTTAAATGCAAAGTGAACCTCAACATTTTCAGCAAAATTGCTCAGCCTGTTATCATTATCAGATGAAATGTACATAAGCTCCTTCAAAGCTGCCTCAAATTCAGATGTACGGATGATGATCTTCTGAAAGTCAGGAAGTTTTGATGCATCGGTTGGTACAACCTGAAATCAGAGATCTTGAATCACTATCTACAAATTATTAAAGACACGCTTCCTCCTTGTCTTTCAGACACTACAACTAACCACCAAGTAATCATTCTAGATCAGAAGATAGACAGGGATAGGAATAACCTTATTTTTGTTCTTAGGGATCATATGGATCATGTGCACTAGCATATTACAAAGCAATAGCAGCATTCATTTCAATTTCATTTGAAATCAATAAAATGGTATTTATATGGATACACATCCTTAGACTCGCTTCAAAGCACACAATGCTTAGGTCTGAAGGGCAAACCTTTGAGAGAAAACTAGATATTATTAGGTCTGATATCCTTGGCCATGTCAACCGTCCAAAACATTGCATCCAAGAACTTTTCTGGAGGCAAATACTTCTGTAAACAAATTTGATAAATAGCAGAATCCCTGAATAGAGAAACTCTCCATCTAAAAATTCAAACTGAAAATGAAAATAAGATTATATCAGGTAAATGAAAATGCTTCCTGATCTAATCAATATAAATTCAATTTAAAATTAGTGAATGTTGTCCGTGAATAAACCAATAACACATGCAACTAAGTAACAATATCCCCTGCCAACGGTGCAGGCAGGTAACTCTGGCATGGAATGGAAAAGTGTGAGTAGTACAATTGATTCCATGACCCTAGCACATCACACTCACCTTAATATCTGGTGATGCAACTATCTTCAGGACAGCCGATTCTTGATGCAATTCCTCTAAAAATGAAAGAGGTCGTCCATGATTTACAAATGGAGTAATAACATATTTGATCATCAAATCAGCAACTTTAGCAAGCCCATACTCTAGAATACTAACAACCTAAAAATGAAATAAATAAGAGGAAGAACAAATAGCACGATTGGAACACAATAGAAGATCTCAAATAGAGAGTTAAAATTATAATGAATTAACTTACATCCATTGCCTCCAGAACTGTTTGTAACTGAATCCTGTTCACATTCTCTACTTCTAATTGATACTTGACCTCAACTTGATTCAAGTCCCCATCAAATCGTACAGCTTTTTCCATATATTTCACAAGGACCTCTTGAATCTACAAACCCAAATCGAATTCCTCTAAAAACAATCACAAACTCAATAAAAATCACAAACGACCCAAACATCATAACTATGGCACAAATCACACGAATTGATTATATTGTGAAATATATCAATGAAAGTATAACTCAGCTATCATCTTCAAAGCAAATATGAGGTAATCATCCAGGGAAAATGCATTAAGTATTACCATCATTGTGTTTAGTTGAAGATTTCCGACTGAAATATACTTGGCATAACTTATAACTTCATACTGCATCTTGTTTCCGTATAACTGAGTACTTAGCCTTTATTTGGGAGGCAATATGAAGAGCAAATAATGTGTAAATCTAGGAATCTAGTTTTTGTTTACTGCACATTCCCCCCCTAAACCAACCCTGATCTACATTGTTTTCACACTAAATTGTCAATACAACTCAAATCGCCACTTACAAAAACCTATTTCATTTCCCACGTACTGAAAGGCTTCACCTCAATTGGCACACGCAAAATACATTCAAAGCACGACGTATTAGCAAATAACCATAAACCTAATGCACCAAATCAAGCTATAAAAAATTGTAACAAGGAAGCAGAGCATACCTCTTCAAAGCACTGAGACCACTCCTTCCTCAACAAACCATACACCAAAGGCTCCCTATCATCCTCCTCACCAATCCTCAACGCCACTTTCAACTCCTTTAATCCTTGTGCTGCGAATTCGAACCTTCCACTCCTCAACGCTTCCTTCACACTTTCTAACCCCTTGTTCAACGCCACAACGGTTCCAACCAGCCCTAGGAGCTCCTTTTTCACCTTTAGCTCCTCTTTCTTCACCTTCATCTCCGACACAACCTCGCGCACCTCGGCATCGATCGGTCGATCGGAGAGGAGTCGGATAATGGCGGCGACGTCGTCGGAGACCTCGCGAGTCTGTGAAACGGCATCGTTGCAGAGAGAGAAGAGGCGCGCGAAGTCTTCACGGTGTGAGACGAGGTAGGACTGGACCTGCGAGCGGATCTGGAGGGACTGTGACTCGAGGCGCTGGATCAGGAGGTGCAGATCGGGCGCTGATAGAGGGGAGGTTGGGTCCGAGAGGTCCTGCGCCGAGAGAAGGTCGCGGACGTTGATCGTGTCGAAGAGAGACTCCATCGACGGCGCTCGCGCGGTGGCGAAGACGGCGGAGACTGCTAACGTGCGCTTGGAGTGTGTGTTTTTGTGGGGGGTGTTAGCGTGATGGGAGCGTTTGGACTTGATGGACTTTTGGTTTCAGCTCTGCGTGACTCGCTGTGACCCAACCGCCACCGGCCCAGTTAATGGAGCAATTTTCTACATAAGCCCAAAGTTTGCATTTGATAGAACATCAGTTTAAATTCTTAGATTTTTTGCAAAATTAGATTAAAATATTTAAGGAAATGTTGACACTTTACATGTTTTGGGGCAGAAAAAAATTTAATGTAAATAAATTAAAAATTTTTAATTTAAGTACAGTAACTAATTTTTATATGTGCAAGGTTTATATTTTAAAATATTTAAAATTGTTTTCTATAAAATATGTATTAATCAAAATTTAAATATTTAATAATTTTAAAATCTAATTTTTTATATCAATATCTGATAATTGAAAGAATAGAGAGTATAGAAAAAACATAAAGAAATAAAGAAGGCTTAATTACTCGAATCATAAATGGTTCGAAAATTTTAAAATGATATCCACTTTGATATTTGTTTCAATTTAGTATCCAATTTTGATTATTGTATCAATTTAGTACCCTCCGTTAAGTTTTCACAAACGGCGTTAACTACCTTGTCACGTGTCAGTCTTTGGATTTTTTAATTTTTTTAATTTTTTTTAATTTTTTAATTTTTAATTTTTTTTTTGAATTTTTTTTTAAAAAATTTTTTTGTCACGTGTCAAATCCTTAATGTGACACGTGGCAAGGTATCGCCACGTGTCAAGGTACCTAACAAGTGTCATTATTTTCATCTCAACTTAGTCCCCACATGTGTCTATTTGTTTCAATTTAGTACCCCTATATATTTATTGGTTTCAATTTAATACCCAATTTATTTGTTTTAATTTTGTCTGAATATTTTTTTACAAAATAGAGAAATATTATGTGACCAAATTTATTATTTATATTTGTTATTAAAAATGACTTACAAATATGTTATTCATGACTTTTACCATTTGCTTTAATATAAATTTCAATACTTAATTTTACAACTCATTTTTAGTAACAAATATTAATAAAACATTTATATAAATAATAAATTTTGTCTTAAAAGAGATACAATATTTCTCCATTTAAAAAAAGATATTTGAATAAAATTTAAACAAATAAATTGGGTACTACATTGAAACAAATAAACATATATGGATACTAAATTGAAACAAATAGACACATGTGGGGACTAAGTTGAAATGAAGACAATGACACTTGCCAAGTACCTTGACACGTGGCAATGGCGATACCTCGCCACGTGTCACATTAAGGATTTGACACGTGGCAATTTTTTTTTTTAAAAATTCAAAATAAAAAATAAGAAATAAAAAAAAATTCAAAAAAAAATTAAAAAAAATTAAAAAATTCAAAGGCTGACACGTGGCGAGGTAGTTAACGCCGTTTGTGAAGACTTAACGAAAGATATTATATTGATGCAATAATCAAAATTAGATACTAAATTGAGATAAAATTCAGAGTGAATACCATTTTGAAATTTTCGAACCAAAATAAGTATAATCCGAGTAATTAAACCGATAAAGAAAGAACGAACTAACAAAATGCCACAAGAGAGAGCAAAAGTGACTACAGGAAAAAGATATTGACAATTTAAAAGAAAAAGCACGGAAAAGAAAGAGAAGAAACGTCAAAGGTAAAGTGAGACTGAAAAAAACATGAAATTTTAAATTTATATTTTTAGGAAATTTAAAATTCTAAATCATTTTAAACAATTAAATTAATTTTTATCAAAACAGTATATTTTAACAAAAAATAATTCAGTTTCTTTGTAAAATACTCTCTTATAAATTATTGTTCAAAGGTTAATGTTATGTTAAATAATTAATTATAAGTCTAAGTTTAACTTTTAATTGAAGAAATTTAAATAATTTTTGGGAGAAAGAAAAAAATTCTAACAATTTTTACTATTGACTTGTTTGTTTCTATATCAAAAACATTTAAACATAATCCACTTCACTTCAAAATTAATTTTAATCAAATTAAAGTTTATTTTAATTAAAATTAATTTAATAAGCACTAGTTGAAATATTTTAATTCACTTCTTGTATTTAGTCTGAACACAATTTTCATTCTAGACAACTCAAAGTCTTTATAATAATAGCAATTAAAATTATAGTCACAGTTTTTTGCTTCATGTTCTTCCCTCTTCACTGTTTGAACTCATAACTTAGTTCTTCCAAATGATTTCCCTGTTCATTTCAAATGGCTTCTTTCTTTCCCATGGCGCCATGCCTCCGAAACCTCTTCCAACAAAAACCCCATCTTTCATTTCCCTCAAAGTTCGATGCTTTCGTGCTTCTGAGCCAAACCCAGTTACCGATTTTCCTCCTCCAAGTTCCGTTCTCTTGCCACGTTCCATCAAACGGGTCTCTCGCCTCTTGAGGACCGAACTTCAACGCGCTCTAATGGATTACCTGCATTTCACTCGCGGCTACACCTTCTCCGACGCTGAGTACATCAGCAAGAACTCGCCTCGTTTTGTTGAATCATTGGTGTCAATGATTGACGACAAAGATGACGTTCCCCGGTCGTTGCGGAAGTTCTTCAGGTACAACCCCATTAACGAGTTTGAACCGTTTTTCGAGAGTTTGGGAATTGGCCCTTCTGAGTTGCATTTGTTTCTCCCCCATGACATGATTTTCTTGGCTGATGATCAGGTGTTGCTTCATAATTTCCATGTTTTGTGTAACTACGGGGTGCCAAGGAATAGAATGGGGAGGTTCTATAAAGAGGCAAAAGAAATTTTTGGGTATGCTGGTGGGTTGTTGGAGTCAAAGTTGCAAGGTTATGAGAATTTGGGTTTGAGTAGATCAACTGTTGTGAAGCTTGTTGTTTGCTGTCCTTTGCTTTTGGTCGGTGATGTCAATTGTGAATTAGTTGCTGTGCTTGAGTGGCTGAAGAGAATAGGGATTGAAAGTGATTCGATGGTGAATTACTTGTCTTGTTCAAGGACATATAGTTGGAAAAGAATGCTTGATACCTTGCAGTTTCTTCATAAAGTGGGTTATTCTGAGGAACGGATCCACAATTTGTTTAGGGGAAATCCTAAACTGTTTTTGGAAGGTATTGGGAAGAAGGTGTACTTATTTTTTGGTCGATTGGTTAAAATTGGTGTTGAGATAAATGTGATTTATTCTTATTTTGTGGAGTATCCCAATATCTTGTCGTATAAGTGTGCGAAAAATATGTTGAAAGTGATTGGCTTTTTGTGTGCTATTGGAATGGGAAAAGATGGCATTGCTCACATTTTCTCTAAGCACGTGCATCTCTTGAGTACATGTTCCTTGAAAGGTCATAAAACTGTCTGCCAGGAGTTAAAAGTTGGTAAAGCTGATTTGTACCAAATCATAAAGGATGATCCGTTGAAGCTAATTAGTTTTTCATCAAAGCAGCAACAGAAGAGCGATGGAAAGGTAGATAGTCATGACCCACGAAACTATTTGGAAAAAAGAACTTTCTTGCTGAAATTGGGATATACTGAAAACTCTGAAGAGATGGCAAGAGCATTAAGAATGTTCAGAGGTAGAGGTGATCAATTACAAGAGAGGTTTGATTGCCTTGTAGAAGCTGGTTTGGACTATAATAGTGCGATTGAAATGATAAAACGAGCTCCTATGATTCTAAGCCAGAACAAAACTGTAATTAAAAGGAAGATTGATTTCTTAAAAAATGTTTTAGATTACCCACTAGAATGTCTCGTGGGATTCCCAACATACTTTTGCCATGATTTGGACAAAATTGTTGAAAGACTTTCAATGTATGCATGGCTGAAGGAGAGGAATGCCATAAATCCTATGTTAACCTTGAGTACCATAGTTGCATCCAATGATAAACGCTTTGAAAAGTACTTTGTGAACGTGCATCCTCAAGGTCCAGCCGTCTGGAAGAGTTTAAAAAGGTTATCTATTAAAGATAAGAACTAATAGCTCCTTGCAATGTATCCAAGTTTTGTTTTGCTAAGATGTCTCTTGATTTTAATGTATGCTTTGCTTGCTCTCTGTTCAAGGAATCCCTTGCATTTTCTTTTTTAAATATAGATGACTATCTATTTTCTGCGTGCTAAAATTTCTATTGTTGATAATATTGCTATCTATCATATGTTGTTTTAATGCTATTTGGAAGCAATTGCTTATGTACATAACATTAATGTTTTCTGCCCTTCTTCAGTTTGTAAAGTAACCAGGGACATACACTTGCCATTTTTCTTCATCTTCTTTTTTCCTTTTTGTTGAATGTACTTCTTCTTGCCCCATTTTCCACTCAAATCATCCCATGTTTTCCCACATTATATTGTCATATTTTGTTCTCATCCCTCTCTTTTTATTTTTTTGTTAACTTTAATCAATGGTATCCTGCAAGCAATCAACACTTTTACTGCTTGAAGCTGTGTTAGTTATCTTCTGCTAAAATTTGCATAATTGTAGACTATGATTTTGTTCAAAACATCAGTATCTTAAAAAGAGTTGGCTTATGTGCTATCATGTTCTGTTCATATTGTTGGGTGAGATAGATACTATGTTTTATTTTACTTTTATTGGCATGTTCTATGCTGTAATTTTGTTTTTTGTAATATATATATATAGTTTACTCGTTCTTAAAAATTTGACTTAAATTTATTTTAATCTTACAAAATTAGTTTGTAAAACAAGATTTGTATTAACTTATATATTATAATTTAGTCATATCTTTAGTTAATATAGGATCTTCTAAATACTCTCATGCCGATGTCTTAACATGTCGAGTGAATAGATAGGAAATGGTACAACAAACCCTTCAAAATGATGATAGATAAAGTAAATTTTAAGTTTAACAATCTTACCAAACCGTCTTATAAAATTGTATTTACTTATATATTATAATTTAACTATCTTTAGTGAACATGCGATTTCCAACACTTATAATCTCTTGCAATTATATTGATTGATTTGATTGTTTTATATAAAATGTTATGCTTTAAGTCTCAAGGCTTTTCAAGATGTTATTTTTGGTATTTTATGGAAATTCCTTTTCATCATTTTTCTTCTAAACCTGATTGTAAAATATTACATATTATATGTACGTACAAGCATAACTCTATACACTTTCATATATTCTAACTGGATTTCTAGCATGATGATTCCCTTGAACTCAACTGTTTTAAGGCTCGTTGATAATTTTGATGGCTTATTGGGTCCAAAACACTAGTTTCCATCACCACCTTACATGGAATCAGTTGTTGAATGTGATGAAACGTTGGCAGAATTTGTCTGAGACTTCGTGTTTGTCTGAGAATTTTGCATATACACCTCTTGTCTTTGATGGTAAAAGTGCAGCTGAAGTTGTAGTAATGCCTAAGAATCAAAATCTGAATGTACACCCGGAGATGATGCAGAGTGTTACAGTTGAGGAAGCCTTGCCTGGCACCAAAGTTAAATCAAAATTGTTGAGAAAATTGCTCTGGATTCTCTATCTGATGAATAAAAGCATGATATGTTCAGGTAATAGTCACAGCAGCTGATGAAATGGTTCTAAGGCATTATTAACAAGTGCACAAGTAGCATGTCTCCCTCAAATTTGTCAAGGCCACTAGAAGCAGTTTTGAATATTATGAATGAAAACTGGCCAACAAGAGGTAAAACTGCTAATACTCTCAGGTTTGAACCATCAAGAATATTCTAACAAAAACAGCCAATGTCAATATTGAAGTTCAATGAACCATAAGAAGGATATCATATGTAAAACTTAGTTTTTTCCCAATAGTTTTGGCAGTCTGCTCAAGCATGAGTGTGGCTCATATGTACCTGGCTTCTTGTTCAGTGTCTAGTCACTTCTCAAACTGGCTTCGATGAAAAAAAAAAATCAGAAAAATGGAATTAAGGTCGTATGGATGCTCAAAGACTGACTTATGAACAAGCAATTACTTTCATCTCTTTGCAAATACAATTTCAGATTTTCAGCATTGGTAGTATAAGACTTAATGATGCTAATATTGTACAGACTTAATGATGCTTACAATGTTGCAGCAGATAAATTAAAACTCTCAGATGTTGCAGAAGAATAGTATATCTGCTTTATTAAGAGGAATGGTCTTATATAAGCTTTATACAACTAACACGAAGAAAATGCAGTATAAACTTTTAACAACCCCTAATAACTTGGAAGACTAAAAACCACTATTTAAATTGTAACCATTTTCCTTATATTTAGGACTTTATTTATAATAAATAATTACTAAAAACCACTTATTTAAATTGTAATCATATCCCTAATATTTAGGACTTCATTTGCAATAAATAGTAAACTGAATTGATTAAATAAAAACTGAACCCTGAGCAACAGCCTCTTAAAATAATGAAAAGAAAAGTTCACTTTTATTAAAATTTAAAAAAAAAAATAGTAGTCTTTTAAATTCTTAAAATTTGATTATAAATATTCGATAATAAGTACTTAAGAAGAAAGCACAGTAAAATTATTTATTTTCGTCAATCAGTCACTGATAATTCATCTTTAAATTTAATCATTTCATTTGTTAAAAGTGTGTATTTTTAATGGAAAAGCAAACATTATTATTTTGATAAAAAATATAATTTCAAAATTAAGAAAAAAATATATTTTTTAAAAGGACATTGGTTTGGTTGCCATTAACGCAGTGAATTTAATCACTAACATAAAGACTTCTTTTATTTGATTATTCAATCATAAACATAAATGATAATTATTAAAGATTATATAGTTTAACATAAACAAAAATAAGGTGATTTGTATCCTCTTCTTCACCCCTTTCCATTGCATTGACCTTAGCCATAGCTGCCACTTTAACTGTGTTCATAAAATGTACCATGTTGCATTTTGATACTTCAATTTCAAACAAGCGCCCTCTGTAAATGCACGCATCCCTTAGTCGCGAAGGGTTATTTCCTCCCAATGATTTCCCACCACAATGGAAACAATCCCTTTCTCTTCTTCCATGGTTCATATAAAAAACCCCTAACAAAACGAAACCCGTTTCCCCTTTCTCCCAAAGTTCCAAGCTTTCCTAGTTCTACGGCTACCCCTGTTCTTCAAGTCTCAAGGGTGCATTTCATTCACTCACACTTTTCCGCGAAACGGTTATCTCGGCAGGTAAAGGGGAAAGTGGAGGATGTGCTGTTAGATTACTTGCATTCGAGCCGGGGATACAGTTTCGTGGATGCCGAGTTCATCAGCAAAAACTCACCATCTTTTGTTCAAGGTTTGGTGTCAGAGTTTCATGGACAAGATGATGATGTTGCCACGTGTTTGAGGAAGTGGCTGTGGTACAACCCCATCAATGAGTTTGAACCATTCTTTGAGAGTTTGGGGATTAGCCCTCATGAGTTGCCTTTGTTTCTCCCACGTGGTATGATGTATTTGTCGGATGATCATGTTATGCTTGCCAATTTCCACGCTTTGAGTAATTATGGAGTTCCAAGGAATAGGGTAGGGAAGATTTATCGAGAGGCAAAGGAGGTTTTCGGGTATCCTAATGGATTGTTGTTGTCGAAATTTCGAGGTTATGAAAATTTAGGTTTGAGTAGATCCATGGTCATCAAGCTTGTTGTTTGTTGCCCTTCACTTTTGGTTGGTGAAACAAGTGTTGAATTGGCCATGGTTCTGGATTGGTTGAAGAAAATTGATATTGGACATGATTGGATTGGGAATTACATGTCTTGTTTGAAAACATATGACCCAAGAAGAATGCTTGATGCTATGCAATTTTTTCATAAAGTGGGTTATACTGAAGAACAGATGCACAATTTCTTCAAGGAAAACCCTGCATTATTACTGGAAGGTCTTGAGAAGAAGCTATATGTATTTTTGGGTCTAGCATTTAAGTTAGGTCTCAATAGGAATGTGATTTATTCTTGTTTTGTAGAATATCCTCATATCTTGACTACGAAGTGTGCAAAAAATCTTTTGGGAGTGATTGGTTTTTTGCATTATCTTGGAATGGATATAGATGACATTTCGCGTATTTTGTCTAACCACATGCATCTCCTGAGCTCACATCCCCTGAAAGGCCCTAAAGCTGTTTGTTCGCAGTTAAAACTTAGAAAAGCTGATTTATGCCAAATCATAAAGGATGATCCACTGAAGCTAATTAGTTTGGCTTCAAAACTGAAACAGAATTCTAATTTACAGTTATTGCGTGATGACCCAAGTAAACATTTGGGGAAAACAACATTCTTGCTGAAGTTGGGATATGCCGAGAACTCTGAGGAGATGGCAAAAGCAGTAAAAAGATTCAGAGGGAGAGGTGATCAATTACAGGAGAGGTTTGATTGCCTAGTTGAAGCTGGTTTGGACTATAACATTGCACTCAAAATGATAAAATGTGCTCCTATGATTCTAAACCAGAAAAAAGTTGTGATTCAAAAGAAGATTGATTTCCTAAGAAACATTTTAGGTTACCCATTAGATTGCGTCGTGGCATTTCCAGCATACTTGTGTTATGATTTAGAGAGAATCATGCTCAGATTTTCAATGTATGCCTGGGTCGCAGAAAGGAAAGCAGCAAAACCTATGATGGCCTTGAGCACTATCCTCGCATCCTCTGATGATAAGTTTGTAAAATACATTGTGAATGCACATCCTGAAGGTCCAGCCATCTGGGATGGTCTAAAGAAGTTATTGCTAAAAGATAAGAGCCAGCTCTTCCCTTAAGTTTTGTGAAGTGTCTATTTATGTTAATATATTCATTACTAAATCATTTTAGCCAAAATAATTTTTTTCTTTTGGTATAGGAGATGTCTTTGCAAATGAATAGGCTGTTTTTCTTTTATGCACGATAAAATTCTATTTCAATAAAGAAAAATAATTGTTTTTTCTTTTTATTCTTTGATGTGTTGTTAGACTGAGGTCATATAAGTACTACCCAGGTGTGCCAGTTTAATTTTCCCCCCACTTGACTTTGTTTTAGCTATTTCCTTTATATTGGACAATTAATAAAAAATGTCAGTGAAGAAGGCAATTATTTGTAGTAGATGTCTGATAAATCTGGTCTGGACAACAGAAACTGTTATATTAACTATAGTATTTTCATGGTAATTGAGGTGATCTCCTTCAAATAAGGCTTCTTTGCCATTTCTTTATGTGGTGTTTCTACAGAGTGTTTTATCACAGCTGGTGTGGCTTACGAATAGAAGTTTCCCGTGTTTAGTAGAATAGAATAGAATTAACATATATTACTTTATGCGTATCAGTCAAAAGTACCAAATTTTAGGATAATCTATCAGTACTAATCAATGGAAAATAAGCTTCATATATGATGATATCAATAACCAAAAGAAGAAACAAAATACATGCAATAGTGAATGAGAATAAACTTTAATATCTCTCTACGTGAGAATATTTTGCTACTAAGATGTTAATAGAAAATGTCTTCTTATGATAATGTAACTTTCTTATTTATATATAGATCTATGATATTCACAATTTGAGTAATTGACAGAATCTTTTAATCATCAAAGTCTGTTTCTTGCACTGTATACAATATAACATGCCATGATTTCTTCTTACATAAGCATTTCCTTTGGTCTAAAGTGTGACTTAGCAAGTTAGCTGGCAACTCTTGCTCATCAGGGACAGGGCCAAGCCATTTTGCTTAATCTGTCTTTCTTACCTTACTTGAAGTATATGCTGCCAAAAATTGAATTGACTTATTACTATTCACTATTCTCTTCATTGTCCTTTTCATTTATTTGCTTGTTTTGTAATTCGTGCTTTGCATTCTGCCTCTCGGTATGTCATTTTTGTGTTTTGTCCTCCTTTAGGCCTAATATTATGTTTGTTCCTTGTAATACTTGGAATATTTTGGTGTAGTTTAGCAGGTGAAACTATAAATCATATGCATATAATTCCCTGCCATTGACAGACGTAGGTACTGAGATTATTCTGTTTGTATCAGTCATAGACGTCTGAACTATATAGGAACTTACAAGACATTGATTCTGTTAACTGAGGCAATGAGAAACAGACATCTTATGAAACATAAATTTATTGGGTTAATGTTACATATTAATACATAAATGAAATACACTTGCATATCTAATCACAACATTCTTTTTTTTTTTCACCAGAGAGAGAGAGAGAGGTTACTTAGTTCAGTCCAAGGGTTACACACACCAAAATATTCCTTGATTCAAATTATGAGCCAGATTTTTTAGTCATGTATATGATCCCTCACAATTTTAGCAACTTGATGCGGCATATTGACTCTTAGGACACCTTTGTATTTGCTTGCTGGCACTTTTCTATTTAGTTTTGTCATGAAAGCGCCAAAATTGGCTTTATTAGTTGCATGATTTGGTTTGGTTGTACTAATGTACTTTCTTAAAAGTCAAAAGTTGTGTGATATCATGATAAATTTGACAATCACAAGTGACTGACTTTCAGGAACTGTTCATGCGCAGTTATGATTTAAAGAACATTTACCTTTCAAAAGCGATAGATGACCCAGAAATGATGTCAAATTAAGATGTTGATAATTAATAAAGAGTTGATACCATGTTGTCCACCAAGAGTTAATTTGGGAATCCAAGTTTGGATGAATTTCTTTAGATTTAGATGCTTTCTCAAAAGTGAATTTGGCAATGTGATAAGTATTTGATTTTGCCCATAATTCCAACCAAAGAAAGAACAGGAAATTCTCTATTTCGGGGGCTTAACATTTTCCAAACCATGCATTGTAAATTGATATTACAAAACTATAGACCCAATAACATAATAGGGCCAAGATATATATATGTGAAGGAAAACATACATAGAGAAAACCAAATATAGTAAAGTGCCTGAGAAGTATAAATACTATATATTGTCGAAAACAAAAGGACTTATTTCTAATTATCAGCACATTACATGGTGAATGTGCTGTGTTGACATACTTGTATATGTACACATCGACATGCATTCGTTCATAGAAAGGCCAAATGGCAGTTTATGGCGAATGTGCAAACGTGAAGAGGTAGCAGTACTTAAATAAAATTCCAGTACAAGTTATTTATTGTAAAAATTGATATAAAACACGCAGCACCATGTACTTTGCAACAATACTATTTGTCTTCTCAGTTGGATGGAAAGAGTCCCAAAACACATATTTGGAAGCATCTGTGCAGCTGAACATCTGGCCCCTGCTGCATGCGTAACCCATCTCGAACATTCCAGTGGCACAACATGCCACTGAGGTCGACTGAAATCCTGCAGAGAAAAAAAAATAGAATGAATTATTGTGCATCATAGTTATTATATATAACATATTGTGATAGGTATGACTTTTAAGATGCATGATTCTGGGGGTGACAACATACCGTAAAGTTCAGGCTTTTTTATGATGTTCAACATGATGTAATACGGATTTGAAAACACCAATTTGATTCCAGGAAGCTCTTGGTTGAGCTTAATGGTCAAATTCTTGAGCCTATCATTGAACTCCAATGCTATGTTATTGAATCTGGCAACACAATCATTCCCACCAGCAATGTTTGTGGTTCTTTCTAGTGGCAAGCATCCCATGGGAGGTAACCCTCCTAGGGATATCTTCCTAGCACCAAGTTCATAGAGGCTCCTTATGAAGTTCTCAGCTATTCCAGCAAGAAAAACTTGGTACTGTTGGGGTGTGAATTGGGATGCTCTACCAGGCATGGTGTAGTAGTTCTCAAGGAAATCGTTTGTGCCAAGACTTGTAAGGTGTAATGCATCAGTTATGGTCTCTTTTGCCTTGCTTTCACCAAGATATGCACTCAAATTCTTTTGGTATCCCTTGTAGTACTCTACTTGCTTCCATAATGGTATCACAGACTGCAACCAATATTCATTTTTTCCATATCAAACAAAACATGCGTATATTGATAAATTGATTATTCAAACATAAAACCCCTAGCTCATAAAACAGAATTAAAGGCCAGACATGACATGAAAAAGATACCAAGAATAAGATAAAGGAAAATGGGGTGTCCTAAAATCATTATAGAAAATTTGAAAAAACCATCAACAGCCTAGAAAGAAAGATTTGAAAGCACTTGCACTATATATAGGTTGAAAGAGACGTGAATTACCAGAACATCTGAAGTTGCATTATCATAACCAGTTGCAGCAGAAGCAAAAGTGACCCCACTTGCAAAATCTGAAATATTATATTTGGGGTCCAAGTACGCTGGCACATAAGTTTTGAGGCCGAAAGCCTCAGAAATAAAATCCGTTGGTATTTTTCCGTTGCAAAACCTGCCAGTGGCTTTTCCACCTTCAAAGTCACGGCCATATGGTTGGAAATTGCTCCTTGCAATGGTGGGGATGTAGTTGTTGTTGCCGGCATCGACGGAGGAGTCGCCGAAGACTATTACCGCCGGCACCTTGGCAACGGTCTCTCCCACCAGGGAGAGTAAATGAAGAAGCACAATGTGGAAGCATAGTAGTGTTGTTATTCTTCTTCCATGGCCTTCCATTATGTGTGTTGAGTAGGGTGACTTTGGAGTATGGTAGGAAGTGAAGTTGTGATAAAATAAATATTGGTTAGGATTATTAATGGAAGTTTGATCTTTTGGTGTTTGGGTGAAGAAGTTGTTGGGAACCATTATTGCTTAGACAAGAACACAGTTCTCTGGATGGGACGAGCATTCATGGATTTTTAGAGTCGTAATTCTCTTTAAATTTGGATTTCTTTCTTTTTTCTTTTAAAAAAAAACGTAGTTAGTGTTTTTATGTGAATGATTATAAAAATAATCACTTCATTTTGTTTATTTTGTTTCCATAAAGTAAAATGTAAAAATATCAATAACTTTATTTTCCCTAGTAAACATTAATAAATGTATATTTTAGGAAGAGAAGAGAAGAGAAGCTAAAAGCATGAACAGTTATTAAGTAGACATTAAAATAAGTGTTGTTGGTATAATGATAATTTTTTATTGTTGCTAGTAATAAGTTTTATGGCTCTAAGATGGGACATTTTTTATGTTTTTACATACGACACTTCTATATGTTTTCTTGAACTTCCAAACATGAGTATTAGAAAATAATGTATTTGGAATTTGTTAAAAGATACGATGAAATTATAAAATTTGTGACATTTTGAAAATTTAGAAACAAAATACATAGAAAGAAGAGGGAGTAAAATGAACAAGAGGATGAGAGAAGTTGAAGGCAATATAGAAATTAATTGAAAATATTCAAAAATAAATTACTTGAATGTTTTGTTATAAAAGGAAAAGAAATAAATTATCCATTACAGTAAATAAAGTATTTATCTAAAAGAGGAGGAATGTCATTACTTTTAGAATGAAAAAATTGTAAGAATATTTATAAATTAAAAAAATAAATGAAAGCTAATATTGTTATATATAGAATCAAATAGCTCAAATAAAAAAATAACTATCTTAATACCAGAATAACATATATTATATATCACATTATATCATAAATTTATATAAAGAAAAAAAGAAAAAAAAAAAGACGCGTCAACGTTCAATCTCCTACCTCAATCCCCGTGCTGGGGTATGTTAAGTTGTTGGAAACCGTAATTGATTAGACAACAGCATTCAACATTTTTTTGGTTGAGTCAATGCTGGTTTAAATTTAAAAAAGAAAAATGATTTTGAATAATTATAAATCGATTATTTATTTTATGTGTTTCTATTTCAAGAATTTATATAAGAAATTCTGAAAGTAAAATTTTGTTTATATTAAATTAGTGAATGTTCCGACTTGATCTAATGAATCGTTCCTTTTGGAACATAAAATTTTAATATATTAAAATATTAAAAAATATTTTAATGAGTGGAAGAAAAAAATAGTATTTAAATTGTGTTTAGTCTCGACACTTGAATGATACGAGACTTATTAGATGTATCGAAAATAGAAAATTCTAACAAAATAAAAAGTAAGAGAAAATAAATAGTATTTTATAAACATTAAAAATAAAAATGAAATACCAACTTTTTTCCGACCACGTGCCTTTAGGACAATATCATTAAAATAATCACCATGTAATTTGCTTTAGAATTTGAATAAAAATGTCACAATTTAATTTTTAAAGGATGGTTAAAGGATTAAAAAAATAGACAATAATATTTTGACTACTAAATTTTGACAATTTTCTCTTACAACATGATGTGTCATCATCTTTTAAGTGGTTTTGGAATATTGAGGATGAGAAAATGGAGAAATGGATAATCATTTAGAAGAAAATGTCACCTAAAGTTGTAAGAAAAAGTTGTCAAAATTTAGTAGTCAAAAAATTATTTTCTTAAAAAAATATGTATTTAGAATTCATTTAGTCTTGATTCCTAAAAGATAAAAAAATTTACTCAATATATCAAAACAAACTTTCCCAATTGAGGAATAGGGAATAAGGGATCATCTCTTTCTAGACGAGGATTAAGGGGATAAGAACTTCAATTTCGATGTAGAGCATGTAAAATGAAGATTTATGTTTGGGACATTTTTTTACATTTAGTGTCTCATTTAATCTTTTGAAACATCTTTATTAACCATAATTATAATATATCAATGGATTTGGTTTTAAAATGAATAATCACCTATCAATCTTAAACATGACAATAATTTAATGTTGTTAAAAATTAAATATAATTAAACATGAGAAAGTTTAAATTAACAGACAAATAAAAAAAAAATAGTGTTTAACATCTAAAAAGTTTACAAAAAAAAAATTAAGGTATCAATTTGATACTTCATTAAATTTATTTTATTTACAACATTCCTATTAGCTTAACAATATCTCCGTGTATTAAAGAAACACACCATATTTTAATATCTGAAATTATTAATTATAAATACATAAAATTAGTAATATAAAAAATTTAATTACCTAAACTTTCAAGTGAAACACTTGATTCAAATTTGCATCTTCATAAACTTTTCTATCACAAAGTTATTATCTAAAAATTTAAAAGAGTATTTTATCTTTATAAAATCTATTATATATATTTATATTATTTTAATTAATGTATTTAATTATTCCAGCTTTCAATACAAAAATAATGAAATCAATGTGTATTAATTATTCTTTAACCGGTGTCTAGACACTGGTTAGCATTCTACAATTTTAAATTATATTTCACATGAAAAAATTAACATAAGTGAAAAAATATATAAAAAAAGGACTAAATTTAGACATATTTTAATGTGTTAAACCGTACCATTTTCTCTTTTGCACTCAATTTCCTTAGACATTCTAGTAGGGTTAAAGTGAAGACATTTAAAAGCTTATTGTTCACAAATTTCATAAGAAAATATTCATGTTAAACAAAAATTATTATCCTTTGCTAAAAAATTAATGCTATAAAACTAGGTGTTGACTTTCTTACCATTATTTTGCTATCATTTTCCAAGATATTAAAAAGTGTGACATGAGGAATATATGAAGTAACTTCTTATCGAGGGTAGTGAAGATCAAAGTAAAAATCATTGAGTGAGTTGGGATAGGGTGTGTTGCCCCAAAGATCAAGGAGGCCTCAAGGTTTAAAAACATCATATTTTTTAATCAACTATTTTTGGGAAAATGGAGATACAAAATCAAAATATCTCTAGTATTTAGCTTTAAAATCTAAGTATGGAGAATGAAGAAAAATTGTGGTGAAAAACAAGGAAATTTGTTACCATAGAGGATATTTAAAATAATAAAATACTTATCACTTACGCTTGGTTAAACTATCAATTATGTATAGATATTCATCACTTACGTTTTGTTACACCGCTAATTATTTTATACTTGTCATTGTTCCTAATTTTGTAAAGCAACTTGATGTAAAAAATTGTTTTTTTCAAAATATAACTTAAAATTAAAATAAATTTCAAATTAAAATTAAATAAATCATTATCAAACATTAGCAAATAAAAAGTATAGCGCAGAACGACAAATAAAAATAATTTGTTTTGTAAGGTTCCAAAATTTAAATTAATTAATTTTATCTTGAATACTTAAATAATAAAATAAACTTAAATTCATGTAAATATAACATTTAATTTAATTACGTAAAAGTAATTTTCCATATAAGAATTTATGTATATTATACATTAACATTTCCAAATAAGAATTACAATAGTGTTGAGAAGTAGTACATTAGAGTTATTCAAGCTAAAAACTGAAGATAATGTGCAAACATAATTTAAATTACAATTATTCAAATTCAAAATAAGAAAAAAAAAAGTCATGTTTATATATATAAAAAAAGAGCTACTGTAAATTATCAAAGTTTTGTTCAAGCTCATTAATTTATTAAAAAACTCTTTCCAAACCTTCACAACCATTTTAAATTTTAAATGTTTGTTGAAGTCGTCCTAAATTGGATTAAACATATCATCACTTTGGAAAAGTTGAACTTGTGGTCTCATACCTTATTATCGCTTGGAGGATTTTCACGATGTTGATTTTGGTTGACATGTTGCTAGATATTGTTAATATCATTGTCATAGGTAGAAATCAGATTAATTATGTCACATAATTTATATTTCACTATAAAAATTCAAATATTAAAAATGTGTAGTGATATTTTTGTAAATAAAAAAAAAAATTTACATATGATATAAGATGTCTTAGGATCATATTTATGTTTGACTACAAAGAGTGACATAGAGTTTTAAAAATGCTAAGTGCAACTTATATTGCTCACTTATTTTTTTCTAAAAACTTAAGTATATGACTTTTCTCTTATCTGACGACGATCCTAGGTGTGGTGGAAACTCCATCGGTGATTAAAACAATTTATTTCTTCATTTTTTGTATGTAATTTCTCATAAAGAACAGTTTTGTTCGATTACATTTCTGTTTTACATTGAGATTGATTGTCTAAATCTCTATTTTATTTACATTAAAATCATGTTAGTTACTTCGATTACATTGAAGTTTTTGCAGGTTAAATGTATAAATTGAGGTATATATTTTATATCTCTGGCTTAATTTTGGAATCATAATAACAACAATTGATGAATGTCTTTATTGTGATTCTCTCTTTGTCAATTGTTGTTATTTGTGTTTAATGTGTAGAACAAATTTTATCATACTGACACAATACTGGCATGACACATAACATAAATAATTTTCAAAAAAAAGTAAAAAATTTAAAAAATTCAAAGATATAATAAAATAATAAAAAAAAATATGAAATTGACATGTGACATGTAATTAACGTTGTTAATCTATACTAACGGAATGAACCTGTTTATTACACATTTTCAATAAAAAAAATATAAATCTAATTAAAAATAAAAAAAATTAGAGATCTATTTAAAATTTTAATAAAAAACATTAACCAATAAAATATTTTAACCTATAAATAATGCACGCGTATATAATCAATAGTCAAACTACATTGGTGGCATTCTAACTCTGCGACAGTGGTCGGTCGAATCATAAAACTCAAAGTTCTATCCTTGTTGTGGTTCAACTCCTGTAAAATATCATAAGCTGAAGCTTTGCCCCTGATAATTTATATTACCCACAACCAACCAATCTTAAGATTTGCTTATGACATTTTTTTCTTATAAGTAATGATGAAATTGTAATTAAGACTTAACGTAGAATTAAAAGTTCCTCCCTTAAATAAAAATCTTACATAATTATGTTTAGTTATCTAATATGCTTATTGAACAATTGTGTATAATTTGAAACCTCTTATATTGGTGGCATCTAAATATTTATTACAAATATTATTTAAAAAAATAAAGCATATTATTAAAATTTTAATGTCAAAAGATTTTTTTTTTTGTCAATATCAAACAATAATAGAAATATTGTAGTTACATATATTCTAAAATAAATGTCAAATAAATTAAGCGTGTTTTAATATTTAAAACTATGACGATCTATATATACATATTTCTTGTTGTGCCATACTTGGTTTAAAAAATTATAAGTTTCTCGTATTCATATTCGTATAGTGACAATTTAAATATTTTTTATAAAATGGAATAATTGTCATCTTACTTACAGACTAATAATTGAGACATTCTGAAATACGTTCTCCATCCGTTTGATTCATTTGCTTTAAATCTGACTTTAATTTATATAAACTTTTTTGGATTTTAAGTTTCCCACGTCCATTGCATGAATTGATCTTGTGGATTGGTGGATTATGTGAAACCGAATTCGTACATCAATAATAAATTGCATTGGATGCAGATACCAACAAAATCAGTTAAAGCACTTCCTTTCGTATATCTGAACAACGTATCTAGCACCTACCTGCACCACATCCCATTTTCACATTCTTCTAACTAAACCTTTGTTAATTTTCATTGTTTACATCAATTTTTTCAGGTCACAAAAGCTTTTTTCTTGTTAATTCAAAGCTAATGATCCAATAATTTTAAGTCGAAGGCTAAATATGATCTTGGTCCCTTATTCGGTGAAAATTAGAATTAATTCATCTTTAAAATTTTGACCAAATTTAGCCATTTAACTTTCGAAATGTGTAGATTTAATCATTTTAATCAAATTTTGTTAATTTTATTTGATGTTTTCAACGTGTTTCATGATAGTGTTTGAGTTGTTTATACCGTTTAACACTTTTTTTCTTTGATGCTAACTAAGAAATTATCATGAAACTAATTTGAAATGTCAAATAAATTTAAACAAAATTTGGTTAAAATGATTAAATTCATGTATTTCTAAAGTTGTGAAACTAAATTGGACCAAAATTTTGACGAGACTAATTCTAGTCTTCACCAAAAATTAAAAAACCAGAAACATATTTTATCCTTAAGTTGATGTGAAAAATAATTTAAATATATATTTTTTAAATTAAACATCTTTTAAAGATAAAATTACATTAAGAAATTTTGAGTTTCCAAATAAATAGCATTTTCCAAATAAATAGCATCTCAAATACTTTTCTTTATATGTAACATTACGATGGTCTCTCGAAAAATATTACATTATCAGAAATTCATTATCAAAGAACTACAAATATAATTATAAAAAATTGACATCATTTTTAATTCAAAAATTCGAGACATTAACGACTAGGTAATCTTTTTTTCTTATATGGATTTTTTCAACATTGATATATTTCCTTTTGAGTGTGAACATTCTCGATCACAACCACAAGTATCTCTATGATAACATTATTATAATATAATTTGTATGGTAATATGACACACTAACCATTGACTCTTTATGATATTATTGATAAATCTTTTGAACAAAATTTCTTAAAAAGATTATACTAATGAGTCCAACCTACATAAAAAATTAACATTATTTCAAACTTAACCTTAAAACATTGAATTTATAATTCTTTTATAAGATGTTCAGTTGTTTTATGTTTTAAAACACAAATTCATATTCAAATTTTTTGAACACATTAGGAATGATATAAGAATATTATATGTTTGACTGATTCCGGCACCAACTAACTGCCACCGAAAGAGGTGGAATAGAAAAGAGAAGAGAGGACATCATTAATTAGAGAGTGGTGTGTTGTGGTTGCAACCGTCGAAGGAACAACTTAAGTTATATGTATTAATTAAATGCTACCCAACAATAAAGGAGGTGACACAATTTATGTATACATTACTCAATAAATGCACCACACCTCCCAAATCACCAAGAGACTCATACTATACCCTATTACACTTTTTCTTTAATATACTCAAATTCTAAATATTAAATCACATTCTAAATTATAAACATAAAGATTACAACCAAATAAAACATTAATTAGATTTTTTTTTATTCAAATAAAAATGATAAAATGGCTTAAAGATAAATTTGTATCTGATATGTAATGATTTTGCTTCCTATATAAATAAGATTATTAAAAAATTTGATTATTCTTCCTAGATAAATAAGATTATGAAAAAAATTAATTAAACTGTATAATGGAATTAGGGCTGAATCAAACGGCCATAATTTTTTATAGAGTTAAATATGTTTTTATCTTTTAATTTTTAATGAATTTTAGAATTAGTTCATTTCAAAATTTTGGACCAATTTAGTCATTCATCTTTCGAAATACGTAAATTTAGTCATTTTAATTAAATTTTATTAAGTTTATTTGACATTTGAAGCACGTTTCATAATAGTATTTAACTTAATATTGAAGCAAAAATGTGTCAAACGGTATAAACAACTCAAATACAATCCTAAAATGTGTACGGAACATCAAATAAACCTAAGAAAATCTGATTAAAAAGACTAAATCTACGTATTTTAAAAAATAAAAGACTAAATTAGTCCAAAATTTCAAAATGAACTAATTTCAAAATTTACTGAAAATTAAAGGACAAAAACATATTTAACTTATAAAAAAAAGTTGTAATGAATAATTTTTGGAAAGGTTAGTAACATTTTAAAATGTGGAATTGTAGTTTCACTTAAATGGGAAAATAGTACGAACCCTAGTCTGCTAGTAGAAGGTGTAATGTTTATTGTTGTCATAAATCTTGTCCATGCCTTTGTTTAAGCCTTTGGGGAGACAAAGAGGACGACGAATAAAAGGGACACTTCAGGGATTGTTGTTGACTTTTGAACAATTTGAATAAATTTTCCTTTTTATTTTTAGTTTTTTTAAACCAACACTCAAATTAACTTAATAAGAAAATTTTGCACTAAGTATCCTACTCTAAATTATTTACTAAAACGGGACCTGGTTTTTATAAGGTTATAGAGTTCAGATTTGGAAGTGTCAAATTTTCAAACATAAGATATTGAAGGAAAAAAAGGTGGGAATTGGAGTGTCTGATAACGAATTATACTATAGTATTTTGTTTTAAAAAAACAAATATTTTTAAAAATATTGATTTCAACAATATAAGACTTTAATATTATATTGAAACTATTATATTAGTAAATTTATTTTGGATTAAATATGTTTTTGTCCCTCAAGTTTCAGTGAATGAATTGATCTCTCTTTGAAATTTTTGATCAATTTAGTCCTTCATCTTTAGGAATGTATGGATTTAGTCCTTTTAACCAGATTTTGTTAGTTTATATAACGTTTCAAGCTCATTTCATGATAATATTTGAATTGTTTACATCGTTTGATCCATTTTCGCGTAAATGTTAACTCAAATATTATCATAAAATACTTACGAAACTTCAAATAAACTTAACAAACTTTGATTAAAATGACTAAATCGACGTATTTTTAAAGATAAAGAATTAAATTGATCAAAAGTTTCGATGGGAGACTAATTCCAAATTTCACTTAAATTTAAGGGACAAAAATATATTAACCCATTTATTTTTATTGATATTGAAATATTTTAATTTGTGAATATTTTCCAGTAAACCCACTTTGAGAAAAATGAATTCCATAACCAAATCATTTGCCTTTTACTTATAGGATCTGACCAACCACACAAGATTAGGGGAGTAGAACTATCAACTTCTTTCTTCTTTATTTTTTTTTTCGTTTTAGTTCTCGTTAAAAAACATGTGAGAATTTAATTTTCATGAATTGATTTGGACCTGGTTTTTCTTTTCTATTATTTTTACAAAAAGCCAGAACCTTTTGTAATATTAATAGATAATTAATTAACAAAATGTTAACTTTGTTACACAATAGTTAGATTAACTATTACATAGAATAATTAAAATTGAAATGTACTTTAAAATCTTTATTTATTTTAACTCTATCTTAAAATTGTAGTTAATGGAATTTTTTTTCTTAATGATTTTTTTCAAGTTGGTAAATAAATGTTTTACATTTTTAAATTTCTTTAAAAGATGTGACTAACGTCCTTCATGTTTTTTTTTATATATATAAATTATGTATGAACTAATTAACCATATTCAGTATAAGTTAAATATGTTATGGTGTGTGACGATATATCAATGTTTTCATTTGTGTATAATATCTGTCCTTAATAGTTGGAGTTTGATCTTATCTAATACTCACTTTCAATCTCCTCTAGTTGGAGAATTTACTAATTTTGTATGATATCATCTCATTTTTTTTTTCAATAAATTCAATGCAAATTTTCATTGATAAAACAAACAAATACATGATTTTGATCTTGAGATTTTAATTCCAAGAAAGTTTTTCAGAGATGGAAGATTCTTCATCTTGAATTTCTTTGTCAAGTATTCTTTTAGCTTAAGTTACTCTAAATCATCTTTTGTAATTATCATATCATCAACACAGTCAATAAAAGTTATAACCTTTACTTCCTTTTTCTTTAGAAAAATGTATGATCTTGGCCGTTTTGTTGATATCCAAAAGTAAACATTGACTTGAATAATCTACCAAACTATGCTCACGTGGATTGTTTTAGTTCATATAATGACTTCTTCAATTTGCGAATCTTTTTTGCTATTGTATATTCAAAATATCACGTCCTTCTGGTAGCTCCATATAAACTTTTTTATACAATCTTCCTTGTAAGAATATGTTTTTCATTACAAATTGGTATAAGGAATAATCAAAATTTACAATTAGATATAAATACTCAAACAAAGCTAATTTTGGCTATGGGAACAAATGTTTCATTATAGTATATTTCATATGCTTGTGTGTACCTCATATGTATTAAATTTCATTGTACAATCGACGTCCTACTACATTCTTTCCAACTCAACAATATAATACAATTTCGATGTTTCATTCCTTTGTAAGGAGATCTCCTGTCCTCATTCATAACATCCTTCCACCTGGAGTTATCTTCCTGTCAACTATTAGGAACAAATACAATATATAATTGACTTATAAATGCAACATGAGTTAGATAAATTTTGATTACAAATGCAATTACTCATTGATAAGGAATCTTCAAGTGGGAGAAATTTGAGGAAAAATTCTCTTTAGCAAGGAGGGTATGATAGAGAACTATTTCCTAAACTTCAAGTGGTATGAATTTAAGGACAAATTCTCTTCAAGAAGGAGAAAATGATAGAAGACTTCCTAAACAAATATAAGAAAAACTTGAGAAAGAATATTTACAATTCAAATTATCTATGACAAGTCGAAAATCAAAAACATGTCTCTTGAAGCTTATAATGTGTCATTGAAGGAGAAAATTTAAAGAGCATGAAGATCATGAACACATTTGAAAATAGTTTTTAGGAAAAATAATTTATGTTCTATGCTTTTGGGTTTTGGCTTTCTTCTATAAATCAGTTTATATTTCTACACCTTTGGGCTTTTTGCTTTCTTATATAGTTTCTATGTTTTCTTAAATTTTGTGCACATATATAGAAGTACCAAAAACTAATGTAGACACTTTTAGTTATATATTAAATTTTATTTCGTTAAAGAGATGATTCTCTTTGTTTTCGGCTCAGGCCTCAGGTTCTTATCAAAGATTAACATCTTTGTGGCGAATATGCACTTGACTTATCAATCTTAGCTTGTGGCATCCTTCATCCCTATCTTATTTTGCGTTATTCTTTGATTTATTTTTGTCGGCCCTCAAGAAAATTCAAATTCAGAACATTTATACTCTTTTCTAAATAGGATCGGGATCATATCGCTCATACTTATAAATAGGTTTAAGGACATCTTTAATGACAAGATTTGACCAAATTCATTTTGTTGTATTAGGTTGTTGAGAAGCGATGTGATTTATTATCAACGTGAACAAGTAACTTTCAATTTTCACATGATAAAATTCTTCCTTATTGTGAAGTTGTTAATATCATATTATTATGCACTTTCATCATATAGTTTCACACTTTCATCATCTTATGATATAACTTTGTTATTGAATTTCTCTAATTTAAACTCATTATCATCTTCTTATGGAACAAAGCTGAATATAAGGTATGGATAATGGATCCTATCAAAGTTAAGAAGTAACTTTTGTTTTTCTTGAATTTGATGTTGAAGATATGATTTATTTATGATATACGATTATATCTTTCTATTATGGTATTTTACATTAAATAAAACATTAAAATAGTGAACAATTACACTCACATTATGTACAAAAACTAGTGAGTACTTATAATATCATAACAAAAGAAGAAAATTAAATTATACAAAAAAAAAATTGTCTTATAGTGTTAGTAGATAAGTTTTATTTATATTGTTAAAAGTTTTGACCTATTTTTAGATTTGAAGGGCTACTTTATATAGGACTCAAATATTAAAGTAGGAGGACTACGTTTTTCTCCTTGGGATTATGCAGAATTTTCTAATCATAATTCACTTAAATAGTTGCGTTCATGAAAAAGCAATCCTGTGGTAAATTTATCTCTTTCAAATAAATTTCTCCAAAATGTTTAATATATTTCTTTTATTTAGAAATTAAACGAGTTAATCAGGACAATCTTTAAAATTTAATTCAAAATTTTCAAAAACAGCACAAGCTTTTTACACCAGTTTAGCTCATGAAAAAATGAAAAAAAAAAAAAAAAAAAAAAAAATATATATAAAAAAAAATGAAAAAAAAAAAAAAAAGAGAAGAGATTGATATGCAGGAAAATGTGAACAACTGTATATAGTTGCCCATGGATTTATAGTATCTAACATTTATATTTGCAGGAATCCATCACTATCCTTATAATTCCGAGATAATATAATTATCAGAGTCTTTCTAAGAAAACATTATTTTGGAGGGGAAACATAAATTGAATCAATGAGCAAATCAGGGAATGCATTGAAAACTGGGCCATGATACATAGACCAATGCCTCATTAATTCCATTATTAAATTGGTCTTTTATTGTCAACTTTTCTTTCTGATTTTGATTTTAGAATTTCTTTTAAGTGAATTTAATTTTTTAAATTTTACAAAATATTCAATTTTAATTAGGTTCTTAATCATGTGGTTATTTTAATGTTTTAATTAATAACTACTTTTAATAATATTATAAATAAAGATTATAGTTTCGTATACACACGTAAAATTCAGAATCAGATTCAAATAAGAGTTTTTTAAAATATAATGAAATAAAAACACAAAATAATTAAAAGAATATTAAAATTTAACGTAACCTAAGAATACGCCTATTAGTTTTTCATTCTTTAATTAAAAAGATAATAGAAAATAATTTCAGTATTAATTATTTTATATTTCACATTAAATATTAAGATAATAATATAATTTATTTTATCAATTATTTTAACTTGGGATTAAAGCTGTTAAATGGTTCTGGTCTAATTTAATGGAGCACTTAAAAATTAGTACTGAGACGGCTCAACAAGTTTAATAACAAATTTTAACCCCTGTTAAAATATTTAACACAAAGTTAGAATGAAATAAATTTGAATATTTAACTTAGTTTTTTTTTTGAACATGGGTTAGAACACTCTTAGGACTCTTTTATATTATTTGCTCATATATATATATATATATATATATATA
>Ga0214543_1000698_pt1 | contig 59073 bp, 51 predicted proteins | sample CNSS2metaG_FD_160094 | JGI IMG/M metagenome (GOLD analysis project Ga0214543, IMG submission 160094) | Root nodule microbial communities from cowpea collected in UCLA plant growth center, Los Angeles, California, USA - CNSS2 | ecosystem: Host-associated > Plants > Roots > Nodule | place: USA...
TTAGGGAATCAAAAATAACAAACACAAATGAAAGGGATGAAGGATTAGTGAACTTCCTTTCTAAACATGCTTAGTCTTCTTAAGCATGTGCCTCCATCCTTGGTTGGGGTCAATCCTTCATCAAAGGTTCCATTGGTCTTCGAGATTACTTTGGTCCTCCACAAAGAAGTAATGAATCATTGAGTCAAGAGGCCTTGAGGAAGATGGAGCAACAAATGGAGGAAAGATTCAACTAACGCATGGGAATTATGGAGCAACGTTTTATAGAACAACTTCAACAACAACAACAACAACAAATACAAAGAACACTTGAAGAAAAGCTTCAGCCTCTGCAGCAATAGAACATGGAATTACCCACTCAAGCTCCAATAGGACAACGTGTGAGTACAAAAGGCTCATACTCTGGTGCAGATCATACTGACTACACAAGTCAGTATGAGCTATTGGTTGATGAAGACCCCTCGCGCGTAGTGGCCATAGGGTATTTGTAATGTCAACTTATGACTTTGATATGTGATTATTTTATTTGTGATGTTTAGTGTAACAAGCAAGAAGATTCATGGGAATGTGGATATTATGTCATGTCTTGGATAAGAACAATCATTCAAGCTGCAATTATAGATGAATGGATAGAGGTAAATTTTACTTCTGTCTTGTCTAGCTAATTGCACGTAATTTCACCGAACAAGTTGTAACCACAACATGTTTAATCCATCCTAAACTAACTTTATCGAATTCAGTAGTCCCTCGGTTAGTTTGGTCCTAAACTAAAATCTATAATCAAAACTCAGTTCATATCTAAGTTAGGTCACTAGGTGATGCCCTTCTCTCGGTTGTCTTAACATGTATGTTAATGGAGTGTCTTGGAGTAGAAGCATGAAGTTAAGGTTAAAAGTTGTAAGTGTTTGGTTTAGCTATGTAAATTTTTCTAGAGAGAAGTGAGGTCGACTTCTAGGGAAGGAAACTAGAGTAGTCTATAAACTAATATAGGATGACTTCAAAAGACAAATAGAAGGTGCACAATTTTTGCAACATCTCATTACAAGTCTCAAACTAGATTTACAAGAGGAGAGGGCCTTCATTTATAGGCCAAGAAACCCTAGGATGTATACAAAAAGAGAGGGAAAAATTAAAACTCAAACTCTCAAATTTGGAGCCAAAGGAGCCATGCTTCTAGTGTGAATTGCCAAGTGGCATGATCATGCTTTCCTTATGGCATACGCTCACAAGGGAGGAGCACTCTTGACCTTAACTTCAATTTAGCATCCCTAGGGTTCCTCAAGGTCCAAGCCAGCCCAAGGAAGCCCTAATTATGCCACACAGTTAAAGTTTAAATCTTAGGCCTAAAACTACACTACTAAGTCCAAAGCCCAAAACAAGGCCCAATATAAGGCCCATAAATCCTACACTACTTGGCCTAAAGTAAATTTATTCTACTTATTTACAGTTAATTTTGGCCCATGAGAATAAGACTTTGGGCAGCTCAGATGAAGCTCACTTTTCTTGTATGTGTTTAACAATAACTCTTATGCTTGATCCCTTAATTAGGAGTTTGCCATCATCCCTTCCCATTTGGAAAGGATTTGTCCTTAAATTTATAGGTTTTGCCTTATCATTTGTTCTAGCTACAAAAGGAATAAGATATCTGACATTAAAATTAACATTCACTTCATAGCCAAGAGGTAGATCTAGCCTATATGCATTATTGTTGACTCTTTTGAGAACTTAAAAGGGACCATCTCCTCGGGGATTGGGTTTGGACTTCCTCTCTTTTAGAAATCTACTTTTCTCAAGTGAAGCCATATCCCATCACCTTCTGCAAATATCATCTCTATCTTCCCCTTGTTGTTATGTCTAGTTCATCTCTTTTTTCCCCTTGTTGTTATGTCCAATTCATCTCTCTTTTTGTTGTTGTATTTGGTGTTTTACCCTCTCATGCAGTTTCTTAACGAAATCTAACGTAGTTACCCTTTCTTTATGACTAAATTCACTAGGATTAGTTAGAGGTATCAAGTCCAATGGAGTGAGAGGATTAAACCCATGCACAACTTCAAATGGAGAGACTTTGGTAGTCCTTATAACTACCCCACGCAAATTCTATGTGGGGGAGATACTCATCCTAAGATTTGTGGTTTCCTTTTAGGGTTGCCTTTAACATAATGGATAGAGATCTATTAACTACTTTTGTTTGCCCATCAGTTTGAAGGTGACAAGAACTTTAGAAATTAAGCTTTGTTCTTAGCCTAGACCAAAGTGTTTTCTAAAAATGGCTTAGGAACTTAGAATTTTTATCAAATGCTATAGTTCTTGGTAACCCATGAAGTTTGACCACAACTCTAAAGAAAAGTTTTGCTATGCTGCTTGCATCATCTACTTTGTGATTAAGTATAAAATGGACCATTTTGCTAAAATGAATACCACAAAGATAGTGTCAAATCCCTTTTGGGTCTTGGGTATACCAAGGATGAAATCCATGCTAATATCTTTCCAAAGGGATAGTTTTAGACTTAGCTTGTAACCATGCAATGCACCTATGATAATGTCTTTGGACTTCCTTTCTCATATGGGGCTAAAAGAATTTCTTTTAAAGCATACTCAGAGTTTTATCAACTCCAAAATGGCCCTTCACATGTTTCTTTCACTAGAATTTTTCTACAAGATCCTTGGGGTATACAAAGTTTTCCTTCTTTAAACAAAAACTCCTTAGAAACATAAAATCCTCCTCGTGTTCTCTTTTGGCAACTAGACAAGATGGAGGAGAAATCAAGTTCTTACTCAAAAAATTAGATATGTGATCAAATGTAAGAATCTAGGCTCCGAAGTTTGAAAACAAGTTGTGCATCCTAGACAAGGCATTTGCCACAACATTACTTTTGCCCTTCTTGTATTTTATCACATAAGGAAATTATTATGAAAACTCCATCTATTTTGCATGTCACTTATTCAATTTGTGATGGTCCTTCAAATACTTAAGCAGCTCATGGTGAATATGAATGACAAACTCCTTAGATACCAAGTAGTGTTCCAAAGTTTGAAGGGATCACAACAAAGCATACAACTCATTATCATAAGGGGGTAGTTGAGGGAGGCACTATGAAGTTTTTCACTAAAGTAAGCAATGGGTTGGCCTCCTTGCAACAACACAACACCTATGCCTACACCAAATGCATCACATTCTAGCTCAAAGGTTTTGGAAAGTTAGGTAAAGCTACAATAGGTGCATTAATGAGTTTTTCTTTGAGCTACTAAAGAGAAAGCTCGTTTTTTCCCTAAAAAAATGTGACATAATTTTTCGTTATCCCATACCCATCTCTGGAGAAAAAATTCATCGTCATCCCCATACCCAAACCAATGGATATCACATTTTTTTCTCATCCTCATCTCCACCGAGTCACGTGTATATACTCATACCCATACTCGTACCAATTTTCTTACTATTTCAATGTCAGTTAATTAATTTTTATAAAAATAAAAAATAACGGAAAGAAGACATAATAATATCAAAGATTCAATATTAAAATGATGGTTGTTTCTTCAATATCATATATTTAGAAATAAATTATAATTGTACACATTTCAAATTAGAATACCAAATAAAATTTCATAAGAGTCAAAACATTTATTAAATTTGCAAACATTAATGAAACCTAGTTGATAAATTTTAAAACTATATTTAAAAAAATAAAAAATAAAACAAATATTCAATTTAAAAAACATTTTAAATATCTGTTTACTTCAATTTTTAAAATTCTAATGAAATCTCTTTTTTATACACTAATAAAAATTTTAATACATCACTTGATCAAAATCACACAAAGAACAAAAGTTAAACTACTAATAATAGAATTTTAACATAGATCTTTAATCTTTTGAACTTCAATATATGTTGGATAGTGATAAAAATCCATGGCAATTACCTTAAATTATTATATTATAGAAAATAATTACTTAGAAAATAAAAATAATTAAATAAAAAATATCTTAAAGATACGAATCTCTCATGACAAGCCAAATAATAAGAAAAAATAAAAAATAAAAAGTGTGTAATATATATATATATATATATATACATATATATATATATATATATATATATATATATATATATATACATATATATATATATATATATATATATATATTACTTAATAGACTGTGAGTATTCTAAAAATTTAAGTGGGAACGAGGATATAGCGGGGATGAGTATTATGGCGGATATGGGGATGGGGATGGGGCAAATATGTACATCATCATTCCCATCTTCATACCCATTTGAAAAAGACAAGTATTCCCCATACCCATACTACAAACTTTCTTATGCAATCCCTCAGAACATGATTCAAGAGCCTCATAAAAGTGTTAGGTGCATTAGTAAGGCCAAAAGGCATCACCAACCACTCATATAATCCAAACTTGTTCTTCAAAATGGTTTTCACTCATCTACCTCTTTAATTCTTATTTGGTGAGAACCACTCTTTAGATCAATTTTAGAAAATATGGTGAACTCATGCAATTCAGCAAGCATATCATCAACCCGAGGCATTGGGTGCCTATATTTTATGGTGATATTTTAGTGGCTCTATAATCATAACACTTTTTCTACTTTCCATCTTTCTTGGGCACCAACAAAACTAGCACAAAACAAGGGATAAAACTCTTTTGAACCCAACCTTTCTCGAACGACTCTTGAATATGAGATTTTATCTCCTTTGTCTTTTATGGATTTATTTTGCATACATGTCTATTGGGTAGACTAGCTCCATGAATAAAATCTATTTGATGTTCTATACCCTTCAAAGATGGAGTTCCACTAGGTCTTCTTTAGGGAATACATCATCAAATTCTCTTAAAAGTTTTTTTAACTCAAGAGACAAAACCTTAGGTTATAAAGAAGTGGTAGTGCATGTGAGTGTTCCTATACAAAAAAAAAAATGAGGTATCGAGGTTGTTCAGTAAGAAGAACTCTTTTTATTAACTTTTCTAACAAAATGTTCTCTTTTTGAATGACCTCATGGGAAGGAACACCAAGCCCCCACACCTTAGATTCATCTTTAATACTTCTTTAGGGTTTTGTGGACTTTTTTCTTCTTTTCTCTCTTTATCTTTTTTCTTTTCATTCGTACTTGGTCTTCTATCACTTGGATTGGTGTTAGAGGATGAAACACAAATTTATGCTCTCTATGAGAGAAGGTGATCTCATTGGTAAGGTAATTGTGCATGGTTTTCTTGTCAAATTGTCAAGGCCTTCTCAATAAGACATGACAAACTTCCATAGGTATTATGCCACAAAACATATAATCCTCAAATTTGCCTATGGAAATTTTAACCTTCACTTGTTGGTTCATTGTGTTGTTTCCATCTTACTAAGCTAATGAAGTTTAAAAGGTTTGGGATGGGGCAAGACAGTCAAGGCCAACTTTTTGACCAACTTAGAGCTACAACAATTACAACAACACCCATTGTCTACAATGAGAGAACATGTATTTTCTTGAATTTTTCATCTTATATGAAAGATGTTGTCTCTTTGTGACGATAGTTGTTGACTAGGTTGATTGTTGAGAACCCTTATTGTAAGACCCAAAAATTGTAAATAATTAAATAAATAATTATTTAATAAATGTCGGTAGTGGGAACATTTATGGCATTTAATGCTGGTTTTTATGACGTGGAATAGTACTACCTTACATGGTTAAAGGTACATAGTTATTATGAGGGGACTTGGATTTGAGTTATATGTATGCCCTTTATGTGTTATTTTAATTGTTTACTATTTTAATAATATGTTTGATCATGATGAGTGATAATAAAGTCCTAGATTTATAAGAATTATCACAAAACATGAATTGGTTGAATTGGTTGTGCACTTGCTTTGAAATTAGATGGTTGTGTGTTTAAGTCTTGGATTATGCGAAATAAGATTTCTTTTTGCTAAAATTATTTTTGGCATGGATGAGAAGGGTCAGAAACCCTAGCCGTCTAAGGGCAGCTGGAAGGGGTTGGTAAACCATCTTAGGAGGGTCATTGAATAACCATTAAATTAATTTTAATGTAATTTTCGTTTTACTATCATTAAGATTAATCAAGGCATGGTTAAAAGGCCAATTAAGGGTGAGATAGTGGTTTTGTTGAGGTTGTCGTTGGTGCATATTGTGAGGAGAGAATTTTCAGAGTAAATCACGGTGCTTTAGTGAGTGAGAATGAGGGTTGAACTGTGGGTGAGAAAAGGAAGGTTTGTGGATCAAAAAGCTAACTCAAGCAATTCCAATTGGAGCAAGGAGTACCAAGTTAGGGGAGCTGGATTAAGTGAATTTAATTCATACTATTTTTAATTCGTGGTCTATGTACAATTGAATGCCTACATTGTGCCTGTCATGTATCATTTCGCATTTCAGGGTTTTGTATGAATGGCCTGGCAATGATGAACATCCGTCAGGCGACGCGGGCAATGGTGGCTCGATCTTGATGTTTTAGGGTTTCTAGAGTATTTTCATTCAAGGAAAATGGATTCTTATTTAATAATGGAAAGTTGGATGGTGATAATTGTAATATTTCGGTGTGAATTGAGGTAATTGAATGGAATTGGCATGAATATGTTATAAGGTTTGGAGAATTAGGAAATTCTAAGTTGGGAATAATTGATGTGTGAATTATCTTAAGGAAATTATATGTGCGCCATAAACTTGATGTTAGGCATCATAGGAAACCTGATTTGTTATTAAACTATGGAGATATACCTAGAATCGTAGTTGGGAAATTTATGAGGGTCTTCGTAGGCGTAAAAGGTTTTGGGATTTTACCTAGAAAGGTATGCACCGCTTGGCGACATGGGGTCTACCGCCAAGTGCCAACATAGTGAAAATTGCATTACATGGCTATGCGGTGCAATTGTTGGGGTTGGGGTCTGTTGGAGTCAAAATGGAGTATGAAAAATGGATTGGTGATACATTTTAGTTAGGATATGATAGGGATGAATATTTGAGGTTAATTGAGGTTTGGAGGAGGAGTGATGCAAAGGTGACATGGATGAGGCTAAGTTGAATCAGGATTATGAATAGTAGTTGCATAACTTAAGGTAGGATTAGTTACTCTTGAGAGTTGCCTACGTGATGGTAATTAAAGGTTGGACTGTAGTTGTCACGTTACATGAGATTATACCAATAATTAACTAATTGATGCATAGAAGATCAGATTTGAGGATTTGAAAGCAGTGTGGATCGAGCCTAGTTCAGCTTATGGTATTTTGGGGAGTGTTGAGGTAGGAAAAAGATGGGTTAGAAATTGTGCAGGACTGTGAGAAACCAATACAATTTGCTATGTTGGTGTGGCGCCTGGCGATGAGGCTTGCACTGCTAGGCGATAACTACAATTCCAGAGGCTACTAAAGCACTTAGCGTTTGGTGACGTGGATGATCCTGCCAAGTGACAACTTGAAGGAAGTGAGCATTGCAGCTTGTGGCGCTTAGTGGCTTGCGACTTTCGCCAGGTTGTCTGCATCTGGCTTTCGCCTGGCGGTTCTAGAGTAGTGTCAAGCGATAATGCAGTGGTAGAGGATTGTGTGCTTTGGATGTGCGTGTTCTACGGGGCTTGGGTGATACCTTAAGGATGACCTTTGCTGGAACATTCTTAGAGTTGTGTATCGAAATGGTATCCCTTGAGTTATGGCTCGAGATGGAGGATGAACATTGGACATTCCTTGAGTTGTGGCTCAAAATGGTGTGTGTTACCGGTGTGAGTGTGCGAGTTGTGTCTCATACAGAGGGTCTCCACTCGATTGAGCAATCACAGGTTGTGGCCAATGATGTGTTAATCTTGTGTCGAGATTACGAATTGTGGTTTGTATTTGGAACTCCATGTTCTGTTTATATTCCTCAATACTCATACTTCTTTTTTGGAGTTAATTGAGATTATCCACTAGCTCTCTATGATAGTAGGAGGGAATGTGTCTCCACTTATGGGCACTCTTCAATTCATTCCAATTTTGCACTAAGGTGGCATTGTTAATTCTTCTCTCCCTCTCTAGGATGTCCACCAATACATGGCATATCCCTGAAAACTAAGGGTGGCTAATAGCACTTTTCTCTCCTCACTCACTTGATGACAAGCTGATGAGTCCACAAGTGCTCCTATTTACCAAGCTTAAGAACACTTCTTTAAGGCTAGTAAGTGTCATTTTTAGTATTTTAGGGCATTTATAATGTAGATCATAGCTAGGTCGTGAGTTGTATTTTCTCTTAATTACTAAGTTTTAGGATTTATTTAGTGATAATCTAGAGTAGAGTAGTGTTGTCTTATGTTTTCTTAGTGTTAATTGATGTACAGTAGATTATAATTGATAAATAAGTAGATCCTTTAATTTTTTTTTCCTTGTCTTTGCATTTGCTTAAGCATTTTAGCATTTTTAGTTTAGTTTTAGTTTAATTCTAGCATAGTTATAGTAGTTCATTTAGTTTGATTTGTTGTTTTAAAGTAGGTTTTATTTCTTTAATTTTGTTATAACATTCATATATTACGTAGCTTTTCTTAGTTCAAATTGCATGCTAATTTTAGAAATTAGACATAAAACATCACAGTTAGTTGCTGCCAAGATTAGGGTTCAAATTGCCACGTTGAAAACTTAGAGAGTACGCTAGAAGAAAACCAAGATCCATTTGAACCTAAGTGAGGTTGCATTAGTTGTTGAGCATATGGCTTTATGACCCACAAAAGGTTGAACTTGTGAATTGCACTTGTTGTAGCCAGTGAATAAGTCTAATGGCCCATTTAAATAGTTGCAACAACCTCCTACAACCAGTGAAAGAGAAGATAGCTTCAACTTGAAGACTTGTTACTTGCTGAGTAGAGAAAAGAATTTGCACTGAGAAGTGAGGATTGCCTTGAAAGTTACCTACTATAGGAGTTTTGCTGACTTGTAATAGTAGGTTAGGTAAGTTAATGGGTAACCAGCTATAAAAAGGGAAATCTAAACTTAGAATAGTAGTTCTGGAATATTGGTGAAGGCAAAAGCTTGTGCATGAAGAAAAATCCTTGAGAAGCTCATGGAAGGGTACAAGTAAACACATTTCACAGCAATTTTCCTCCATTCATGATAGGTTGGATCTATTAGAGAATAGAACCCCACCAAGAGGAGGAGGAGGAGGAGGGCCACAAAGGAATAAAGGGAGAATAGAATGAGTAAGGTTAAATGTGCCACCTTTCAAGGGGAGGAGTGATCTTGAAGCTTACATGGAGTGGGAGCTCAAAATTGAGCATGTATTTTCTTGCAATAATTATAGTGAGGAGTAAAAGGTAAGATTTAATTATATGCTTTAATTTGGTGGAACAAGTTGCAAAAAGAGAGGATTAGAGATGAGAAGCCTATGGTGGACACTTGAGCTGAGATGAAAAGGGTCATAAGGAAGCGGTATGTACCTTCTAACTTCTAGAGGGACTTAAAATTGAAACTACAAAGACTTTGTCAAGAAAGCAAGGGAGTGGAGGAGTATTACAAGTAGATGCAAAATTCTTATCATCCAAGCCAAAATTTAAGAAGATCTTGAGGTAACTATGAAATGTTTCCTTAATGGATTAAATCATGATATTAGAGATGTTATTGAGTTATAGGAGTTTGTGGAGATGGAGGATCTTTTGCATGAGGTTATACAGGTAGAACAACAAATTAAAAGAAAGAGTACAACAAGAAAGAGTTTTACCAATTTCAATTCTTCAAACTGGAGGGATAGAGTAAAGAAAGAAGGTGTTGCCTCCTCTAGCAATTCAGCGCTTTCTAACGAAGGAAAAACACTTCAAAAGAAACATGAACATCCGCCAAAGAGGACCAGAGAAGTGAAATGTTTTAAATGTTTGGGCATGGGACATTATACCTATGAGTGTCCTACAAAGAAGGTTGTTCTTCTTAAGGATAATGGGGAGTACACAAGTCATTCTGAAGATAGTGGTGAAGTGGAAGAAAAAAGTGATAGAGAATTGAAAGCTAATGAAGGAGAGTTGTACATGATTAAGAAGATGTTGGGAAGTTAAGTGAAGACCGAGGAGGCATCTCAAAGGGAGAATATTTTTCATTCAAGATGTTTAGTTAATGGTCATGTATGCTTGATAATCATTGATGGAGGAAGTTGTACCAATGTGGTGAGTTCAAAATTAGTGTCAAAGATGAACATGGACAGTAAACCACATCCTTGGCCATACAAACTTCAATGGCTTAGTGAAGGAGAAGAAGTCCAAGTGAAACAATAAGCTAAAGTATCTCTCTCCATTGGGAAATTTAAGATAAGATCTTATGTGATGTGGTTTCCATGGAGGTCGGCCATATTCTTTTGGGAAGACCGTGGCAGTATGACATCAAAGCCATTCATGATGGCTTCACTAACAAAATTTCATTCATGTATCATGATAAAAAAAAAGTGGTTCTCAAACCCTTGTCTCCTAAAGAGGTGTGTGAGGATCAAATAAAAATGAAAGAAAAGTTAGCAAATGAGAGAAAGAGTGAAACACTTGAAAGGAAAAAAAAGAGTGAAAAACTTGAGAGGAAAATGAGAGAAAATGAAACACTTGAGAGCAAGCAATTTTATTTAGCAAGAGAAAGGGAGGTAAAGAGGGTGCTTTGCACAAGGTAGACCCACTACTTATTATTTTGTCAAAATTAGATTTTAAATGGTAACCAATTTGGCAAATTTTAATTGCCCTCTAGTATTAAGTCTCTTTTGCAGGATTATAAAAATGTGTTTCCAGGAAGTGTCCCTAATTGTTTGCCACCTTTGAGAGGAATTGAGCATCACATTAATCTCATTCTGGGAGCTTATATGCCGAGTAGGCCAGCTTATAGGAGCAACCCACAAGAGACTAAAGAGATTGAAAAATAAGTTACTGAACTCATGAGTAAAGGTTGGGTGAGGGATAGCATGAGTCCATGTGTTGTACATGTGATTGTGGTTCCCAAAAAGGATAGCTCATGAATGATGTGTTCTGATTGTAGAGCCATAAACAACATCACCATCAAGTATAGGCATCCAATTCCAAGGTTAAATGATCTTCTTGATGAACTTTATGGTGTATGTATGTTTTCTAAAATTGATATTAAAAGTGGCTATAATTAGATTAGGATTAGAGAAGGTGATGAATGGAAAACTGCCTTTAAAATTAAATATGGATTGTATGAGTGGTTGGTTATGCCCTTTGGTTTGACAAATGCACCTAGTACTTTTATGACATTAATGAATCATGTTTTAAGAGAGTTTATTGGTAAATTTTGTGTGGTGTACTTTGATGATATTTTGATCTATAGCACTAGTCTTGAGTTGCATGTGGAGCATTTGCAATCTATTTGGAAAGTGCTTAGAAAAGAAAATTTGTATGCCAATTTGAAAAAATGCATTTGTTATTCTGACCATGTGGTATTTTTAGGTTTTGTTGTGAGTGCTAACAGTGTAAAAGTTGATGAGGAAAAGGTCAAGGCCATTCAAGAATGGCCTACACCTAAGACCATGAGTGAGGTAAGGGGTTTTCATGGTTTAGCAAGTTTCTACAGGAGATTTGTTAAGGATTTTAGTACCTTGGTTGCACCTCTAAATGAAATTGTTAAAAAGAATGTGGGTTTTAAATGGGGAGAGAAACAAGAGGAGGCTTTTGCTGCCCTTAAGCATAAGCTAACTAATGCACATATTCTTGTCATGCCTAATTTTGCAAAATATTTTGAAATTGAGTGTGATGCATCAAATGTGGGTATTGGGGCTATTTTGCTACAAGATGGACATCCAATTGCTTATTTTAGCGAAAAGTTAAGTGGGGTTGCCTTTAACTATTCTACTTATGATAAGGAATTGTATGCTTTGGTTAGAGCTTTAAAGACTTGGAAACACTATTTGTTACCCAAAGAATTTGTCATTTACAGGGATCATGAGTCCTTAAAATACTTGAAAGGACAAGGTAAGCTTAATAAGAGTCATGCTAAATGGGTAGAGTTTTTGGAAAAATTTCCATAGGTCATCAAGTATAAAAAGGGGAAAGGAAATATAGTGGATGATGCCCTTTCTAGAAGGCATGTATTGCTTTCTATGCTTGAAACTAAACTATTTGGTCTTGAATCTTTGAAAGACATGTATAAGGATGATTTGGATTTTGCTTAAATATTTGTTGCATGTGAAAAGTTTTCTGAAAACGGTTACTATAGTCATAATTGATTCTTGTTTAAAGCAAATAAATTGTGTGTGCCTAAGTGTTCCATTAGAGAGTTACTTGTGACTGAATCACATAAGAGGGGGTTGATGGGTCATTTTGGGGGTTCAAAAGACTTGGGACATTTTGCAAGAGCATTTCTTTTGGCCTCATATGAAACGTGATATGCATAAGGTTTGTGATCACTGCATTGTATATAAAAAGGATAAATCTAAGGTTAATCCTCATGGATTATATACTCCTTTGCCTGTTCCTAAATATCCTTGGACTAACATTTCTATGGACTTTGTTATGGGGCTGCCTAAAACAAAGAATGAAAAGGATTTTGTTTTTATGGTTGTTGACAGGTTCTCTAAAATGGCACATTTCATACCTTGCAAGAAGGTTGATGATGCTTGTCATATGGCTGACTTATTTTTCAACGAAATAGTGAGACTTCATGGACTACCAGGGAGCATTGTTAGTGATAGGGATACAAAATTCCTTAGTTACTTTTAGGGGACCTTAGGGGTAAGGTTGGTACTAAATTGTTATTTTCTACTACTTGTCACCCACAAACTGATGGCCAAACTGAGGTAGTTAATAGAACATTAGGTACATTACTTAGGATTGTTCTAAAGAAAAATCTTAAGTGCTGGGAAGCATGTTTGCCTCATGTTGAGTTTGTTTATAATAGGGTTGTCCATAGCAAAACTAATTATTCATCTTTTGAGATTGTATATGGATATAACAATTTAACTACTCTTGATTTGTTGCCTATGCCTAACATTTCCATGATTAAGCATAAAGAAGCACATGATAAAGCTGACTATGTGAAGAAGTTACATGAGCAAGTAAGGGTCAAATTGAAAAGAAAAAGGAAAGTTATGCAAGGCAAGCTAACAAAGGTAGAAAGAATGTTGTCTTCCAACCTGGAGATTGGGTTTGGGTGCACATGAGAAAGGAAAGGTTTCCAGAACAAAGGAAATCAAAGCTTCAACTAAGGGGGAATGGTCCATTCCAAGTGCTTTAAAGAATCAATGACAATGCTTACAAAATTGATATGCCTGGTGAGTATAATTTTAGTTCCACCTTCAAGGTGTCTGGCTTATCTCTTTTTTATGTAGACGGAGAATCTAATTTGAGGACAAATCCTTCTCAAGAGGGAGAGAATGATGGAGATGTGACAATGAGCAAGGACAAGGATCCACTTGAAGAACTTGGAGGACGTATGACAAAGGCTAGAGCAAGGAAAGCAAAAGAAGCTCTATAGCAAGTGTTGTTCATATTATTTGAATGCAAGCCTAAGTTTCAAGGAGAAAAGGCCAAGGTTTTGAATTGCATCATGGCCCAAATGGAACAGGGCTAATATACCAATTTGTTGCAGTTTCTTAAGTTATTAGTTTGTTTAAATAAAGGGCCCAATGCTTTGTAAAATTGGTTAACCAAATTATGTTTTGGTTTAACTAATTAATGGGCTTTAGTTCTGCTTTATTTTCAAGTTGTAATAAAGGCCCATTTGGCAACTTAAGAACCAGTCTTTAGAAGACCAAGAGGACCTTTGTTGAATGCTTTTGGATGACTTTTGGCTGCCACAAATGCAGTTACAATCAGTTATTAAGTAGTGGATCATTATTAGCTTGAGCATATTATTATTAGCTTAAATTAGATATAATTGCAATTAATGGGTCTTTTGTAATTATGATGGTTAAGGCTCCTATATAAGTTGTTCTATTTTTATGAATGAAAACAAGTTGAGTTTTGTTCAGAAACTATCTTTTCTATCTATTAGTGAGAGTGGTTCTAGTAAGTTCTTGAGTCATTCAAGAACCCTTGGTTGTATCAAGGGACTTTTCTATCCTTTGTGTGTTGCCTCCTTTAGAAAGAGTGATTCTTTCCTTCCACATTTTTATTCACCTCTTATTTCTTTCTTCTTCACCATATTTTCATAAAGAAAACCCAATTCTGCCCAGAATTATCTCGTGGTCATAACTCTCATTCCACTCATCCAAAATCATTGATTTTTAAGCCTAAACTAAAGTTCAGAATGTGAACTTTCACGACGTTTTGGAGTCATCTCAATTGATAAAAAAACCTCAGATTCATACTATAACCACGATGATTCAAAACAACTTTTAATCGAAGTCCAAAAACTCCCTAAGTAAGAATTATTGGATTATCACTTCTTTAATAAATAGATAAAATATAATCAAAAAAAAAATCAAGGAAAGGTTTGTCCTTTGCTCAAAATAAAGACAAACTAGAGAAGCTTGAAAGAATCAAAAAATTTCAATTTATTTTTAGAACTCTTTGAAAAGATCAAGATATCAATGATTCTAAATTATTGTCCAAACTAAAATTTCAGCCACTCTCTTGTTTACCTTTTCAATAATTTTCCAAGTTTCCTACAAGGTTCTAATCCTAAAGATCCTAAGGCAACCCTTGTGCAAATGAGTTTCACATCAATTCACCACTATTTTAAGTGTTCTTGGAGATTAATCTACCACTAGTCTACAAAGTTAGCTAGAGGAGGTTGATTTTCAAATTTCTTTTCCTTTTTGTGACTTTCTTTTCTGAGTTTGTGATCTAGGAACTACATAGCTAGTAATAGGATATGAATTCAATATCTTTTGTAAACTTTGTGATGTAATTCCATGCATTGTTTCATCCTTTTCTGATTCATTATTTTACAACAGTAAGATTCTCTTCATTTTAATCTTGAACCCGCCCTTGTTCTTGCAAATATTAATTCATAGTATATGCATAGTCAATATTGTGATTAATGAGCACATAGTGGCCACAATTTCATTCAAGATGTACAAAATGACTCTTGAAAAGTTGAGGCAAGGATGAATTTGAAATTAAAAATGAACTTGAATTGTGATTGGACATTGTTTTGTCAATGCACTGTTCCATTCATGATTTTCGATTTCTATGTTCATTAGACATAATCTACCCAAATAAACAATTCTCAAAGTCTCAAAACAAGGAAAAAGAAACTATCAACCAACCAATCAAGTTACCTTTGCATTATCGCAGACCGTGGGATCAAATCATTTTTCTACACTACAAAACCCAAATTTCCCTACAGTTCCACATCACAGATAATTCTCCAATGCCACCAAAATTTATACAATTTATGAAAAAAAAAGTTATCACAACACACAAAAAATTATGCCTAAGCTTTTCACCTTCCTAGGTGCACCACAAAATTACCAAAGAGAAAATTAAATTAACCACACTTAACAACATACAATAACATCCATACATTTACTGCATTCAAGAAAATAAATTATAATTAATTTATAAAATATAAACCACACCAAAGACTCACATAAACACTTTCAAATAAAAAAAATATTTAAAATATAAACACTACTAATGCACACATCAAGAATCAAACGATTAACCCCCAACCCATGACAAGGTTCTAACCAATTGTGCTACAACTCATTTCTATAAAATTTATTTCTTTATATAATATCCCACCTCCAATTACCACCTTTGAAATACTAATTATTTTTCCAAGGTCTTACACTATACATCATCTTTCCCATGTAAATCAGGGAGATCTACCCTAGCTTTTTATGGGTATGCTTTCTTCTAATTTTTGTTGGTAGAAGAGGAGGTTGATAAAAATTGATCACAATTCTACTATCCTTCTCAAAAGTGGTTTCTTCAGTCTCGAAGCACCTACTTGAGTTGCTCTTACTTTTGACCTTTTGTTGTATTATTTCATCTATATGTCTCAAAATCTGGAGTTCCTCGTTAAGAATAGTAAGTTAAGCCTCTCTTTTAATCTTTTCCTATTCCTTTTGTTTGGCCTTTTGCTTTCTTCATATTTATATGTGTTTGGCCATGGCTCTTGTGGTTGGTCCTTTGGTTAGGGGTTTACCAACACCAAGTAACCTAACCAATGAACACCGCTAACTTTAGATGAATTTTTATTGTCCGTTAGCTCATTATCAAAGCAAAAAAAATACCCAACTCATAAAATATTAAATGCTTTATTACAAAGTTAGAAAGTTACAATTATGGGATGTTACATTTTCACCATAATTATAGAAATTTAGTCTTCTAAATTTCCATTGACTGACGATGATAACTTTCTCTAATATTTTCTTTTAGTTATCAAGTATTTCTTTATTGTAAAGGACCTTCAATACCAGAATATGCTTGCCTTTTAACTATTTGATCTTCTTGTTTGTAGTATGCACAAGTATTGTTTCAAAGGAAAGTTTTAGGAACTCACTTAATCTTTCATACCATGATCTAGGAGCTTGTTTAATCCATATAAAGCCTTTTTTAATTTGAATATATGATTTGGGAATTCAAAATACCTTGGAGGTTGTTCTACATAGACTTTCTTTTTAATGAACCCATTCAAGAAAACACTATTTACATCCATAATAAAAAGCTTAAAGTTCAGCATTCTACAATAGCTAGCAAAATTTTAATGGCCTCTAGTCTTGCTACTAGTGCATAGGTTTCATCATAATCAATTCCCTCTTCTCGACTACAACCTTTTGCCACCAATTTATCTTTGTTCTTGACAATAGAACTAAAATCATCCAACTTATTTTTTAAAACCCATTTAGTTCCAATAACTTATTAAGCTTGCACTAGTGCAAAAATGGCTTATAACGTCACCTATTTCACGTCTGTCCAAGAAAAACCCCAATGTTAAAAATGATCAGTGCATTTTTGTAAATAAAACATCAAAATTGACGTCGACTACAAGACTAACCGAAGTTAATTCAAAAAATAACATTAGCCCTTCCACCTCTAACGTCGTGTAACGTCGGACGCCTAGCGACAAACGTTGAGTAACGTCGATGCTCCCAGCGACAAACGTTGAGTAACATCGATGCTCCCAGCGACAAACGTTGAGTAACATCGATGCTCCCAGCGACAAACGTTGAGTAACGTTCGTGCATACAGGGTCTGACGTCAAATTCAAGTTTAAACAAACGTGAAACCCTTTTCTTGTTCCTATTCCTTCACACTCTCCTTCTTCCACAGTGACCCAACGGCGACGACGAGTTTTCCACCACCGCAAAAGGTGATTTTTAGTTCGTTTAATTTGAATGAAACTTGATTGGCACCTTTGGTTTATGTAAGACCCGGGAAAATTAAATAGTTATTTAATTAATTATTTAACTAGGACAGGTAATGAGAACATTTAAAGTAATAAATGTGAGGAGTTATGACGTGGCAAAGTGCTAGCTCATGTGGTTGAGAGCACTTTAGTTTGTGTGAGAGGACTTGGGTTCGAGTCCTATGTATGTCAATTATGTGTTATTTTAATTATTCATTTTTGTTACATATTGAATGCGTGACGTGATGGTAAAATTGCTAAATCTGTATGAGTTATCATAAAGGTGAATTAGTTGAACTGGTTGCACTTTTGACTTGGTGACTGATTGGTGGTGGGGTTCGAGTCTTGCCAAGAACCAAAATAGATGTTTCATTTTTTTTGAATTACTTTTATTTTTGCATGGCATTGGAGAGGCATAGGAAAACCGTAGCTGCAGAGGAAGGTATTCGAATGGTTGAAAACTTTATGCCAAGGGTAGTTGTCTAGTCATTAGGCACCTGAAAAACTCATTTTTGATTATAGTGGGAAGAGGGCACTTAAAAGGGATATAATTGTGAGAGAGAGAGAGAAAAAGAGAGAGAGCTGGAAACTGAGAGTGAATTGGGCAGCGGCGTTCTGTGGTTAGGCACAAACAGTGGAAAGAATTGAGGGTGGAAGATAGTGTGAGAGTGCAAGAGAAGACTCAAGGGAGGTTCGGGGTAGTGAAAACATCAAGGATTCGAGTGAAGAGCGAGAAATCCAGGTAAGGGGAGTTGTTTTTGTGTGCTATTAATAGTATACACTCTGTTGTGCCTTGTACAATCGTAATTCCATGGATTATCTGACTGGTATGCGCTGTTTTTCGTGATTTCTGGGTTTTGCCCAGAAACCGCCTGGCGGGCATGCATGAGCCGCCAGGCGGTTCATCTGTCTGTGTATAATTTTGGGTTCTGTTGCTTAAACCGCCTGGCAGGGATGAATATCCGCCAGGCGGCGCGTCAGTGTTTGCGCTTGCTGTTGACTTGCGCTCTGTGCAGGGTCATTGAGACTTCTATTTATGATTTTATGTATTGAATGTATGGACTGATTAGAATTGGGGTCTGATGGTTCTTGAGAATACCTTTATAAGTTAATATGAATGGAGTGGGGCTATTGGAATGGTAGAACCCGAGTTGAGATATTAGGGTTCATGGTGGGTACGGATTTGAGGACAGTACGTCAAGGGAAATTGGGTCAGTAAATTAAGTATGATTTATGGTGTGACATTGTCTGGGTAGTATAAGTTGGATTTTGGCCAACTTGGCTCATTGCAGGTGCAGCAACCTGGATATTTCCCTGGGTTCTGGTATGCCGCCTGGCGGCGTCTAGCTTACCGCAAGGTGATGACGGGGGCAATGGCGTAATGCGTGTTGTTTTCGAGTGGTCGTGAGAGGAGAGGCTAAGAGGGATATAGGTAATTACAAGAGGACATAGTAAGGATTAATATGCTTAGGTAAGAGAGCATGGGAGTGGAGAGTGGTTGATAGTATATTCATACGATGGGTTGTTGAGAGTTGAGTTATTTAAAGGAATAAATCGAATAACATTAGTCAATGGATCAAGATTTGAAAGCTTAGAATTCTGTATAATTGTTGTTAAATATCCTTGATGGTGTGTTGTGGGTTTTATGTGTTTTGGAGACTTGTGAGCTTAGATGTAAGTCATGTGATTATGTAATGTTAAGTGGAACAAGATGCATGGCAGTACAGCGTGAGATAAGTATGATGAGAAGAGGGTTGATAATGTTTCTGAACTGAGTGCTTGTGATAGAGAATGGAGTGTGTTGTTACTGCAGTAGTGGTTAACCGTGATAGAGTAACGAGAGAGAGTGCCTAAATGTTTCTATTTTAGGTACAGGAGCTATACTTGGGAGGGGATAGTGCTGGAAATCAATAACTCTGATAGAACAAGTGTACAGTATCTTCTAAAGCATTCTAGAATTGCATAATTAACCACTTTGGGTGCTAAAACCAGTAGCAGGGAGCTACTGGTATGGTGCCTGGCGGTCCACTGAATACCGCCAGGCGGTAGCCTTAGTAGGAGAGAGTTATACCTTGAGTGGCGCCTGGCGACACGGCATGTTCCGCCAAGCGGTGGCGGTCAGACAGTGGCGTTGGAAGGGCTCTGACGCCTGGCGGGGAGCTGGTACCGCCAGGCGGTCTGGAACAGTTTCGCCTGGCGGCGTGTGGGCCGAGCCAGGCGGAAATGTTGTTGTTCTTGCTTTCTGGGTGTGTTGCTTTTAATTTACGATGATGCTTTGCTTGGATCGGGAGATGCTGTGTCATGAGCGGGTAGGTTCATGGATGGTGGAGGACATGTGATGATATGAGCGGGGAGGTTCATATCCAGTTACTCTCACGTGGGGATACGAGCGAGGTAGGTTCGTATGTTTCGTGCTCACGTTGAGAGATGCCACGTGCGGGGAGGTACGGGGCTGGTGAATCACATGTGTTGGACTACGGGCGGGTAGGTCCATAGAGCAGGACTACGAGCGGGGAGGTTCGTAGAGGCAGGACCACGAGCGAGCAAGTTCGTGTGAGCATCATGTTCCCGAGTCCAAGGCTAACAAATTGTATGATTTGAAGACTAATAAGTCTTGGGGTTAAGGTCTTGGCCAAGAACTATATATAATGAATAAGATGGGTATAAGATTTATCTTATGTTTTATATGCTTGTTATTTTATTTTCTCAGCTCACCCTTTCTGTTTGTGTGTGGCAATGATCATGTAATTCGTTACACGGGAGCAGATGTTGATATAGGTGGTGCTGAGGATGTTCAGATGGCGGAGTGAGGGCTAGCATGGGATTAGAGCTAGGATTTTCTCTTACATGTATTACTTTACGTTTTTATTATGAACACGAATAATGGGAACGTGTAACATTTGACTAATTATGTTATAAGTTTTGGCGCGTGCTTTCATGAAATTAATTTTTTCCGCGTTGGGATTTTTATCGAGACGACAATTAATATAATTATTTCTTTTATTATTTATTTTTCAGTAATATTCCCTAGGGATGTTACAGTTTACATTTTTTAATGTTTTCAATGATCGTTTTGGCTAGGATTCGCGTGGCAGCAGTGACGAGGTTCTGCAGGTCCTCTGGCGACCTCTAACAGCAGCAACATACAAGCAACTCCACCAGTGACTACCCTAAAAACACTTTTCTCAAACGTTATATCTTCATATCTTCACTTGTCAACCCTTAGCTTCTAATCAATAACGGTTTTCTTTTATGGTTTCAATTTTTTTTCACTTTGCCGTTAATTTCTCACTTTGGCATCTTTGTTATTTATTTCTGTGAAGAGATTCAGTTTTAGGTATTGCGTTTCAAAATCTACAGTGCATCTAAGACTGGCTGCTTTGCCCATTCAATGGCCATGACATCTCTGTTTCGGGTTTGGTTTATGGTGGTTACTTCATAGTTGTTTCACATGTTTAAACAGAGCAAATTTTTCCCTTCTTTCATCGCAAAAATGCACGCCTATTGTCCAATCCCCTAGCGTTAATTGACGTCGATGTATATTTCTGACGTTAATTTTGACGTCACCCAATACGACGTTGGAGTTTGGGCAGATGTTAAAGGTCAAAAATATCAAACGTTAAAATTCTTTTTTGTGTTAAAGTTGATTCCTTGAAACAAGTTTCCAGACTCATTCCTCTCAAACTAATTTAATTCATCTTGCACTACTAGGAATTAATTTCATATTTTAACTAATTCTAGGGGATTAGTGATAGAAACATATTGTTTTTTATTTGAAAGAGATTTTCACTTGTTTGCCTTTTTGACAAGCATCACATAATGTATCTTGTTCAAATTTAATTTAAGGCAAGCTATTAATATTTATAATTTAATATTTTTATTTTAAAATAATTAAAATCTATTTAGTTCATTAAATTTAAAAGGTAAATAAAATTAAATTGTAAGACTAACTAAACATTGTATAAAATATATAAAAATTAAGATGTACCATTAGAATAAAAATTGCTATAGAGAAATCAAGTGGAATCTTATTTATTATAGGATACAAATAGGGGACTCGGCCCGTAGGCGCGCCAAAAATATGTCGAGGTGGGTCAAGACATTAAACTCGCAGGCTTGCCAAAGCCTAAACCATATAACCCGCGACACACGAGAGTTGGCCCGCGACCCGCATGGGTTGGCCCATAGCCCACGTCCAAGCTTATTTTCCCTCCTGATGTGCAATTTTACCTGTAAAATACCTAGTTGGAAATAAATGAAACCAAGCATTGACTTATGCAAGAAGAAGAACATCAAGTGTGTTTAGAATAACATGCAGGTAGAAGAACCAAATATTGTGGTCCCTTATATACAAAACCTCTCCACTGCAAGAATAGTCATAGTTGCCCTAAGTATTCTTGCAGCTACATTCAGGGCACTGACAAGCTTTCTTCTCCCTGCATTCATTAATGACTGCAAGGATGAAACAAAATAGTTCATATATTTTGTTTAGGTTTGATGCAAACTGTCAAAGTTAATTAACAACTCTAGGTGGTGGATTAATAGTAGTACACAACCACTTAACAATGAGATGAAGTTAAAATAAGGCTTATAAAAGTAATCTTTCTTCTTTCAATCCGAAGAAAAAACAATAAAAAGAAGACATCATCAATATATCTCACCTTCACAATTTTTGACATTGTCACCTTTAAAGCCTGTTGGACACTTGCATTTAACCCCTTCATCATCATGTCCATAAGGTAATGATAATATATGCCAAAATTCACCTTTTGTTATAGATTTATAAACCTTGCCCAATGAAGTTGATATTCAAACAACTTAGTAACTACTAACCAAACAAGAAAAATATGAATGTTCATTCCGAGCTTCAAGCCAACAACATTCATTGTTTATCTTGCACTGCCTAAGTCCATTAGTTGCAAACCTAGAAGAAACTAGTTCAATAAAACTTATAATATATGGGCCATCCCGCTGGCTCGCGAGCCAAAAGAAATAAGGAGTGGGCCACTTATTACAGCTCGCATATTTTGTGCGGGGCAGGCCAACTCGGCACGTAATATGCATGCCTAATGCGGGTCAGGCCTAAATGGGTCGGGCCAGCCCGCATTGCCACCCCTAGATATTGTAAGACCCAGAAAAATAATTATAATTCTAAGGTGATATTGGACGTGAGGGGAATATTTAAATTAAGAAATAAATAATTTTGCAGAAGTGGAGTGTAACACAATTGTTTAGAGCCTTTTCATTGGTTGTTTGGTCAAGGGTTTGATTCCTTATGTGTACATTTGGAACAATTATATTTTTTTCTATTTTTTTAAAATTTCTTGGGAGTGTTTATGTGTGTCTTAGGCGTGATTTATGTATAGTAATAACTTAAATTTATTCAGCATGGTTAAAATTTATTTGGTGTTGTTTTCTTGAATTAATGGAATGCGTAGATGCTATTGTAATGTTGTTGTGTGTATTGAATGGGAAGAAAACGTGGTGGTTGATATGGTTTGGTATTAGAGATGTCAAAATGGGTTTTAACCCGTGAGCCAACCCGGCTCACCACGGGTCCGAGTCGGATTGGATTGAGAAAATTTCAAATTTTTCAAAGGTGGGTTGATCTCAACCCATCTCACTTAACCCATAGGTTAAACGAGTTCGAGCCGGGTTGAAGGTGGGTTGACCACTTAACCCACCAATATTTGTTTACACTTTTTTAAATTTTTTTAATAATTATTTACTACTCCTAATTAAATAGGTTCACAATTTCATATTGTTAAATGCAAGAATGTTTCTCAATAATATTTAAATAGTCTGAATGTTTAATTAATTTGATTGTCAAGTTATACACGTTAATACTTTAATCTTTGACTATAATCTTTATAATAAATTACTCAAGCAACCGTCTTACAAACAAATTTTTATAAATTAGCATGACAAAAATGTGTAGTTTTTTATTTATATGTTGGTAAATAGCATAACAGAAAATGTGTAACATTAGCCATGTTTTCTTGGACTATATGGACACTTTTTTTTTGAAACAATTCATCTTATATTGGTGGTAAGCATGATGAAGACATTGGTTCTTAATTTTACTATGATTGTCATTTCATGGGTTTCTTAAAAAATTATTTTAATATTTGAATATTTAAAAAAAATTGATAATTTTTTTATGTGGGTTGGTGAGCCAACCCACTTAACCCACCAACCCATAGTGGGTTGAGCCGGGTTGCAAAATTTTTGGCTCACCATAAAATAAGTCGGGTTGGGTTCACTCATTTTCAACCCGACTCATGGTGAGCCAACCCGTGTGAGTCAGGTTGGCTCACTTTGAGATGTCTATTTGGAATGTTGCTTGAGTCTTGAGGGTTGTATGTTTGAATCCTGGTTAGAGAAAAAAGGGTTGAATTTGTGTCCTTTTTTTTGTAAATTCGTTATGCATCTAGGAAGGTGAAAAGTTGAGGCAGATGCATTATATCTGGACACAGGCACAACGATCATTTTAAGAGAAAGGAAAAGGAAAAGGAATCAACGTGAGATTGAGAGTAAGGAAGGAGTAGAGCCAAGCTAAGGTGGTCTTGCATCAGGAATTCTAAGTAAGGGGAGCTACACCTTGTATCTTTGATTATGTGTTTATGTGATTAAGGTCTTGAATATGAGATAATAAGTGTTTATCCTTAAGGTGAAAGAATGTTGGGTTTTTGGTGTAAGGGGTGTTAAACTATTTTCCGGATATTACTTGTTTGTGTGTAACGAAATGATTGTAAATTGATTTATAATATGGTAAAATTGTGAAATGCATCTTTAGGTTATGTTTATGGTGTAAAGGGTGTTAACCCCTTTTCTTGATATTCTTGATTTATGGAATGGAGGAATTGTAAAATGAATCTTTGGTTACATTTTGGTGTAAGGGGGTGTTAAGCTTTGTTCTCATTATTTGTGGTTATGTACGGAGAATTGGTTACAATTTAACATATGGAATTATAAAGGGGGTAACTTCGTTCTTCGGGATGCAATATGATAACAAGTTTCTTTAATTCTGGAATTCATGGTGGTAGTATGAAATGTATCGTTTGGGATTAAGTTTATGGGGGTAAGGAAATATATTTTTGTGTCTATGATTGTTGTCAATTTTGTGGTGGATATGAGATGAGATGGATGGAAAATTCGCTTTGATGGTGGGGTTAAGATGTTTAATCTAATTACTTTAATTTTAGGTTTGGATGAATCAATGGGGGAAATTAGGGATTTTGATCTTCATCTTGTTACCATGTGAATTTATTTAACGTTAGAGCAATGATTGTAAATGGAACTTATTTTCCTTGGAGTGTTAATTGTGGTTTAAATAAGCATAATTTGATAATGGGTCTTTGGATGTAACTATGGGATTTTTATGAAGTGTAGGGTATTTGGAGGTAAGTTGATTGAAAAATTCATTTAAAGTATTTGATGGACTAAATTTGTCGTTTAGAAAAGTAAAGGTGAAATGTTGTATGGAATAAAATTGTTTTTTTTTGTTCTTAAGCATATGGGAAATCCATGGTGTAATAGCAATTGGAGATGTTTCCTTGTGATGATGAGATTATGGTTTGTGTTGGAGGAGTATGATTTGGTTAAATTTGAGGTCTTGGATAAAGTTAGTGGAATGAGTATGGTTCCTAAGTGTACTATTAATTTGGGTAAAAGTGCAGTAAAATTTATTGTGTTTATTAAGAATTCATGAGTTGTGTCAATGCTTAAGTAAATTTTAGTTCTTGGTTTGCCTCTTGCATTTTCGAAGCCAAATCCCACAAGTTGTGGAAAAATCCACTGGTTATTTGTGGAACTTGTTGTTTTGACTCTTGCATGTTTGAAGTCAAATCCACAAGTTGTGGGAAAATCCATTGGACAACTATGGAACTTGTAAGATCCGCGGAAATTAATTAATTAAATAATTAATTAATTAATAAATGCGGGTGAGTGGTGAATTTATGACATTAATTTCTGTTATGTGTGATGTGGAAAAGTACTAGCTCATATGGTTGAGAGTACTTGGTTTATGTGAGAGGACTTGGGTTCGAGTCCTATGTATGCCAATTATGTGTATTTTGTTATTAATGTTTTAATAATATGTTGGGCCACACTCAGTATGAGATAATGCTTGAATTGTATGTGTTAGCAAGGAACATGGGTTGGCCTGATGGTTTAGAGTTGATTTAACTTTGGCATGGTGTGGGTTCGAACCTAGGTGGACTCAAATTTAACCTTCTTTTTGCTAAAAGGTTGTGTGGCTGAATATGAATAGATGAGAAAGACCTTAGCAGAAGGGGGGTTATGGGTTTTGCTACTATTTTATTGAACTTTGGCCAAAAAGCATGAAAATAATAGGGTTATGCACTGTCTATTTTGTGGTTATGCATGTTTGGGGCTGCTGGGGGGTCTGTTTCAGTGTTCAATTACGTGCGTATGATTAATGGGACTGTGATGATTGCAATGGTATGAATTTGGAGTATATTTTGGGTGAGTTGCTGTTGTGTGCGTGAATCAGCGTCAAAACCTGCAATTCTCGCTCAGGCGAGTCAGGCTCACTTAGGAGAGATATGCAGGGACGCAAATCCTCAATTTGCTCGTGGCCATCGCTCGGGCGGAGAGTTTTGGGGTTTCGGCGAGGGCTCATCTCGCTTAGGCGAGACTTGCCTAAGCGAGAAATCGTATGAGATTGTGTGTTTTGTTGAACAACTCGCGCAGGCGAGGGTGATTGTTGTTTTGAGCGGGAGTACATCTCGCCCAAGCGAGACCCTCTCGCCTAAGCGAGATCGCGAGGGAAGGTCTGTGGTTTTCAGGGTCTCATCGCCTAGACGAGGCACTTTTATCCTAAGCGAACGAGAGTCTCGCCCAAGCGAGCATGAGCTCGCTTAAGCGAGAATACGTAGGCTACAATGGTTCTGGAGACTTGAACAGATTGAGGGCCTAACTATAAGAGGTGGGATTTAATGGTTAAACAAAGGCTCTAATTTAAGCAAGCAAGGGTGAAGAGGTACGTTTAAGGAAGATGTACCTGCTGTGTTTATAAGACGAGATGAAACTTGTGAGAGGTGTTCTATATGGCTTTTAAAATATCTTCTTGGTGGGTTTGCTGGTGTTCCATGGGTTATGGCCCGAAACGTATCCTTGAGTTGTGGCTCGAGATAAGGGTTAAGCACGTGGCATTCTATGGGTTGTGGCCCGGAATGACTTCCCTCGAGTTGTGACTCGGGATAGCGAATGAACACGAGGAACTTTGAGTTGTGGCTCGGGTTGGCGAGTGTGCCAGTGTGAGTGTGCTGGTTGTGGCCAGTACGGATGGGTCCAATGGATTGACCTCCTCAGTGGTTGTTGACGAGTTTGGTAGTCCTGGGACGTTACGGACTATGTTCGTATTTGGGAACTCCACTTAGCTTTACGGTGTGTGATCCGTAGCATGATTTCTGCACGTGCTCTATCGGTTGTGGCCGATAGGTGTGGTAGCAAGACACCTTGAGATACTTACTAGAAGATGTAGAACCTTGTTAACATGGTTGTGGCCATGTGAAAGAAATGGAACGAGGTTCCCTGATGTACTTAATATACATGGTGGTGGCCATGTGGAGGGAAAGTAACGTGACTTCCATTAGGTGCATCGGTGTACATGGTGGTGGCCATGTGATGGAAATAGAGTAAGACTCTGTGGGAAAATAAAGACTCTGTGGCCCAGCAAAGGGGCTCGACCACAAAAGACTACCTCTGATTCACGGCAGCAGAAGAAGCCGTATGATAGGCCACAGAGATCGGCTAAGAAACTACAGTGCTACAATTGTGGTGGGGAGCATTATCGGAGGGATTGTCCAAAACCCTCAGGCAGTTCCAATGATGGTGGTGGTAGCACTGACAAGTGCTACGTTTATGATCAGACAGGCCATTTTACACGACACTGCCCGAATAAGAAACCAGCTGCAGGTGCACCAGCGAAGAAACCAGTAGGGGATCGACCTAGAGCCCCTGGTCGTGTTTTTGCCTTGACGACTATCAAGGCCGCCCAGTCAGGTAATCTAGTGCAGACTACTTGTTTGTTATTTGACCATGAGGTTGTTGTGTTGTATGACTCAGGAGCTACCCATTCATTCGTATCCAATGAATGCGTGAGGAGGCTCAGTCTAGTAATGCGAGAGCTGGCGTGCGAGTTAATTGTTGCGACACCAGCGTCGGGAGAGGTATCCACCACGTCTGTCTGTGTGGGATGCCCTATAAAGGTGGGAGGCCGCAGGTTCAAGGTGAATCTCATTTGCTTACCAATGGAAGGGTTAGATATGATTCTGGGTATGGATTGGTTGGCCAGCAACCATGTGGTGATTGATTGCGGGCAACGCAGAGTGGTGTTTCCAGATGTAGAAGGACTGGAATTGAATATATGCAAATGTTTATCGTGTAGATATAAACATAGACAATATATGTATATATAAAAAAAGGAAAGGAAATACAACACTATATCTTTTATTAAATATTAATATTATTTATTTATATTGTAAGGCTCAATTATTTTCTTCCCTTATTTTTAGAGGCCTACCCTAATCAGTTGGGCCTAAGGCTGGCCCATGGGGTGTCCAAGACCCTAAACTGTCCTAACACCCTCATTTGCTGTCACTTTTCAGAAAACCCTTCTCCTTCCTCTCTTAGAGCTGCAGCAACATTTCTCTGCTAGGGTTTGATCTCCACCTCTGTCAAGTTCGCTCAAGCTCATTCTACTCTACGTAAGTTGACCTCCAGCCCTTATACTCTTCTCTTTAGCTCTATTTTTCGAGGACCAACAAGATTCATAAGTATAACCTTGTTTTCTGTCTGGCTTAGTGCTTTCAGCTCTTGAACCTGCTCTCAAAGCTACTAGGTTTCTTTAGTGAGCACCAGTGTCTTCCTTTAACCTCTGTCCAGGTAAGAGAAGCTAGGGTCTTTCATACTTTCTATAAATCTGCCATTTTTGTTTTGTTTGAAATTTGTATGGCTTGTGTGCTACTTCGAACATATGGAATGCCCTACTATGTTGTTTGGATGTGTACGTATGGCTAACACAGGAAGAATAGTGGCGAATACTGATACTCTCACCCAAGAGAGCATGTCTGGCCTAAGCGAGAATAGTTGAAACAGGCCTAGGTTCCTATTCAAGCTCTCGCTCAGGCGGAGAGCTCTCGTTTTGAGCGAGGTGCTATCTCGCTCAGGCGAGAGGGGCTCACCTAAGCGAGAACTTGTGGGAGCTTGATGTGTGTCGCTGCAGTTGTAGCCTAGGCGAGGAACCTCACCTTTGGGTGATGGGTGGTCTCGCTCAAGCAAGGAGGGCTCGCCCAAGCAAGAACTCGCGAAGTTAGCAGAGCTCTCTATTGGCAGTCTCGCCTAAGCGAGGGCCTGTAGCTTAAGCGAAATACCCCTTTTGCCTGAGCGAGGGTCCATAGCTTGAGCGAGACTGATGCAGGAATTTGCTCTGTGCCTGCTTTTCCCCCTATTTTTGGTTGGTGATCACTTGTATGATTGTATTATTCTGATAAGGCATGAATTGGTTAAGTATGCATGAGTTAAGTGGTTTATGGACTGGAATTGATGAGTTTGGCATGATATACGTATGAAATATGGTTGGATGGCTGATGATATATATATTCGAATGAGATTTGTATGCATGATAATTCCATAGTTGGTTGGTGAGACATGATTTTTGGTATGGTTAGGACGTAATTCCACGATAGTTTCGTGGTGGTGCCTCATTGGTCAGAATGTAATTCCATGAATCTTTAGGTGAGATCTTATGGCAGTGCCTCATTGGTCAGGACGTAATTCCATGACCCCTATTAGTGGGAGCTCATGGTGGTGCCTCAAACTTAAGGCGTAATTCCACGAAGTTCGTGGTGGTGCCTCATTATATAATTTAGTAAGGATTCAAGGTAAGGATAGCATCCTGACACTCTAAAGAGTCAATTAGTCTCACGTAGAGCATACTGACTCAAGTGGTGAGAGTAGTAGGAGGCCTTATATCTTTGAAGGCTAACCTTATGAGTAGTAGGGTGAAACCCATTGGCAATTGGCTCTACAAAGCAATAAAGGCCACCACAAGTGCAAGCATCCGGTGATCCGACTAATTATATGTATCTGGATAAGTCGTGTCTTGAGTGTTAGTGTATTGTTTGCGAGTCATCACATGATTGGTTGATGTATGTATCTTTGACTATGAAATTATATGCAATTTTATGATAAAACGTTTTTCCATTCCAGCTTACCCTTTTTGCTTGTTTGTGTGTTCTATGTGTGGTTTTCTCTTTTGCGATGATCATCAATTTATTGATGTGAGCATATGCGAGAACTTCTCATGGTCAACAAGATAATGGAGATTCCACTGCCTAGTTCGTCTTGGGCCATATCCTATCTGTTTTGAATTCTCTTTTAGGGTTGTAGCCCATGTATTTTCTTGCTCTTGGAGCATTTATTTTTATACTGTTAAACTGTTTCCTCTGACTTGTTATTGCATCATGGTGTGCCTTAATTTCTTTCTAAATATTCTGGAAAAACTGTAAGGAGTAGCGCTTATACTCCATGACTTTGTTTCTTATATTATTCTGTGTGATATTTCATTTAATTAAAGTTATTATTTAAATGGGATGATATATATAGATAATATATGTATTTATTAAGGAGGAATTGAAACGCAAGTATATATCTTTTATTAAATATATTAGTTTTCAAAATACCAAAAGAGTAAAAAAAATTAGGCCAATTCATATATAAAAAAATGGTTAAAAGTATTGCCATAGCCTGATTTTTTATATCATTTATATATAGTTTTGGTTTTACCAATTATTCAGACTCGCCCAATTTGAAATCTACGAACCCTCAAAATCCGCTGTCTGTTTACAGACCTAATTCGCGTCCTCATCCTCAATCTCTACGAGTTCACTCGCAGGCCTTTCTGTCTCTCGTCTTCGGAGGTATAATCTCTATTTTTCCTTCTCTCTTTTTGATCCATGTGCTAACCTTCGGAATCGTATTTATTTTCCATCGTTCATAAACAGAGGGTTTTATGGGGTCAAACAAAGGGTCTAACTTGGAAGGTTCTCTGTTATTGGAATCTAGGGTTAAATGATTATTAGTTATACTGATTCATCTTTTCCTTATTATACCCTCTTTTTTCATATAGCTTTTGGTAGTGATTATGAGTCTGTAATTTATAATCGAGGTATTTGTGTTTCAAACACTGTTTCTTTTGCTAGTTTTTAGGCGAAGCAAGATTGTCTTCGTTCTCCTGCAGGACAACCCTACTACTAAACTGCAAATTTTGATTGTTATCGCTACGAAGGGTATTCAAAATAATGTCGTACAAATTGGCTAAGATTTATCTATTGTGGTTTTTTATTTTTTTAATGTTTTAAGTAGTTTTCCTTTTTATGTTTCCTTTTTTAAGTAGTTAAGCTTCTGAAAGAATTAGGATTCATATCAAAGAGCTATTACAGGGGAACATTTTTCATAAAATTTTGAGAACCTTACTTAGTTTTCATGTTTCAATTCCTTGGCTTGCCTTGGACCAATAAGTTATTGATATTTTGCATTAGTCCAGATTGGTATCAAATTAAACTTTTTAGTCACTTCTGTTGAATTAGAGAAACTTTGATGGGATGTTATTTGCAATATCAAATTGGATTTCTGCGTTATAAACAGAATCTTGTGTTACCATGTTCTTTTTGGCAGCGTATTGATATGTGGTATTATACGTAATACTATTATTATTATTTTTTTGGAATAAAACCAATTTTCTGGGTTGTACAATTTGTTAAGTGCATTGGATACATCTTTCTTCTTTTTATGATAAGAGCTCTAAATTACCATTGAAATTGGTTTCTAATCATTTCTTCATTTTTTTAACAGTTTTAATTTCAGTGAGTTGATATGTACAATGGAATAGGATTACAGACCCCAAGAGGGTCTGGTACAAATGGGTACATTCAGAGTAACAAGTTCTTTGTAAAGCCCAAGATTTCAAAGGTTGCGGAAAACACAAAGGGGTTTGAGTCAGATCAGGGCACTGCTGGGCTTACCAGGAAGCCCAACAAAGAGATCCTTGAGCATGATCGCAAGCGTCAGATCGAGCTTAAGCTTGTCATCCTGGAAGACAAGCTCATCGATCAGGGCTACACTGATGCTGAGATTGCTGAGAAACTCGAAGAAGCTCGCCAAAATTTGGAAGCTGCTGCTGCCACTGATGAAACTGATGAACTTGCATCTGCATCAGATAAGAAGTAATTGATCTTGAATTCTGATGTTTGTGTTAGAATTGTGGTTCTTGTGAAGTAATTGTGTTAGGGTTGTGATTGTTACTATTTGGGATCCTGCTATTTGTGTCAGAAGAAGTTATTGATTTTTTATGGCATGTCTTGGGGTTATGATTCTTGTGAAATAATTGTTTCGATTATGCTTTTTGTTGATGAGCTCTTTTACCTTTATGTGAATTATTATGTTTCGTATGTACTGTTTGTGTCTGTCATCTATAAGTTAATCCTCAACTCTTTTTGAGAAGAAAGCTCAATGTGAGAACAAAACGAAACTTGATGTGGAGAATCTGTTGATCTTTTACGTTTGGGCTCTACTAAAATTGAATAGAATTAAAGTGTAACAGAAAATTCAAATGGTAACATCCTATATAAGTTTAGATGGTAAGAACATATCATTATCTATACCTCAACAACATTTGTGAATCACATCTTGTACACCAATTATCGGATTCTTCCACAGTGGGTTACGATATGCAATGCAATTTATACTGCACTGCGATTTATACTCTACATCTGTTCAAGCAGCCGCAGGAGCTATTTTTGTGTTTACTGCACTGCAATCTACACTTCCTCTGTTCCATTTAAGTTGTGATTTACTGCTAGTGGATTAAGAAGGGAGATATCCCATAACCCTAAAATATACTACAACGTATTGGCTTCTTCTTTTATGTTAGGATCTTTTATATTTCAGTACCAAGAGAAACACCACCCAGTCTGATCTTTTAACTTTGGGCCAAAAGTTATCTATTGGACCATTTTATTCGTAGGCTTTCTAATATTTTTTTTATCAAAATATAAATAAGAAAATCTAGATTCATTAAGTTGAAGGTTTTAGATTAGAAACAATGTGTATTCAGACTCCGGCTGATATGTGTGTATATCTCTTTTTTTCTCTCTCTCTCTCTCTCTCTCTCTCTATATATATATATATATATATATATTAATCATATTTAAACTATAAATAAGGGCTACTGGCTATGATATACTAGGATAATAAAAGCAGATAAAGGCTATACATCTAAAGATAATCTTTATTCAACGCATTATAATGAAGTTATATTTTCATATTTAACTACCATGCTTGCATGTTGGATTGTTGCAATTATTGGAATATAAGGTTGTTTTAATTATTTTAGTGGTGTTGGTAGATGTTTCGAAGACATAAATGCAGTTAGATCTGGATTAATGTGAATCGAGTATATGTGACTTTTTGACTGGTATGTGTAGAGTCATGACTAGATATAATTAATAAAATTTCTTTGGATTTTTTCAGGGTTTCAGATACACAGACTCATCAAATTGCTGCTAGAAAGGAAAAGCAGATGGAATCTTTAAAAGCTGCTCTTGGCATTGTATCATCTGAATTCAATGAAAATGCAGATGAAGCTGATGGGCATGTGAATGATGGGAAAAACGGTTCTAACATGGACGGGAAACATAATTCAAAGTCAGAACATGCCTTTTTGGACAGAGATTTCAGTAGGAAGAAACAAATGGTTGAAGATCAAAAGGATGAAAAGGTTAAGAAGAGCCTTAGAGATACCAGGCACCATAAGAAGAAGATTGGAACTCGTGAGAAAAAGTCCGAGGATGATTCTTCTGATTCTTCTGATTCAGAAACCTCTTCTTCAAATGAGAAGAGAAGTACAAAGAAGCGTGGTAAAAAATATACAAGCAGCAGTGATGAATCTGATTCTGATAGTGATGCTAAGAGGAAGGTCAAGGCCAAAAAGAAGATGAAAATTCCTAAGCACAACAAGAAGGGTAGGGTGGAGGATAGCGATTCTGATGACTCTGATGACAGCAATATTGCAAGAAAAAGTTACAAGAAGAGACTAGAGTCTCAGAAGAGGCACACTTCTGAGTATGATTCTGATGATCATGATGACGTCCCCAAGCATAAGACTAAGGAAGGGATTAAACATTCAAAAATGAGCAAACGTCATGATTCTGAGGAGGAATCTGATATTGATAGTGAGGAAAAGAAATATGGTAGACCTGGGAAAACGAGGACAAGAAGGCATAATTCTGAGGATGAGGATTCTGATAGAGACCATGTTAAGCATGCTTCTGGCCATGTCAAAAATGTTAAAAGGGGATCATACAGTTCCTCTGAGAATAGCAGTGACACTGATTCAGACAGAAATTATAGTGATCAAAGATATGAAAAAAAAGGTAGTTCTGCTGTAGCAAAGAAAGGTAAAGGGTATGACATGAAAGAAAATAAATCCAGAGATAGTGGTGCAGAAAAAGGGAAGAACAGTGTTAACATTGATGCATTGGACTCCCTGAAAAGGTCATATGGGAATGATTTTACCCAGGGACCAAATAGTAGAACTCAAGAAATGATACACAGTGACAGGAAAACTCGTACAGAAAAAGATAGGGAGCCCTTCCCATTTGCCAAGCATGATGGAGATGATAGAAAACCCGAGACTGAATCTAAATCAGTTAGGCTGTCGGGGCGTGATGATGATACCTATGAGGAGAGAGGCAGGGATTATTATAACAAGGATGTTGAATCACATCATGTTGGTCAGGCTGCCCGCTATGGTGAGGATCATTTAGCTAGGAGGCATAGAAGAGATGATCATAATCATAGGGATAATGATGACGGTGGGGAAAGAAAACGTGGAAGGGATGAAGATCGCAGAGAAAGAAATCACTTGAAGGATGAGGGTGTTGGAGAAAGAAAGCATGCTAGGGATGAAGATGAGTCCAAAGAAGAGAAGCACGGAAGGCATGAAGATGGTCGGGGAGTTAACCGAACGGGAAGAAAGCACTCAAGATATGAGGATGATCTTGGAGAAAGAAAACAGGCAAGGGATGATGATGATTCTAAAGAAGGGAACCGTAGAAGGGATGAGGATGACCATGGAGAGAGGAAGAACTTGAGGGATGTAGTTGACCGTGTTGAGAGAAAGCGTGGTAGGGATGAAGATTATCAAACAGGAAGAAATTACGCAAGGGATGAGGATGAACACAGAGAAAGAAAGTTCAGAAGGGATGAGGATGATCATGCAGCAAGAAAGTTCAGAAGGGAGGATGATTATGGAGAAAAGAAGCACTTAAGGGATGAGAGTGATGTTCATATGGAAGCAAAACACAATAGGGTTGAGGATGGTCGTGGCGAACGTAGGAACTCAAGGGAGGATGATGATAGAGAGAAAAGGCACTCAAAGGATGAAGATGGTCGTAGAGAAAGAAAGCACAGAAGGGATGATGATGATGGTCATGAAGAAAGAAAGCGGCGAAGGGATGATGATGATGGCAGAGGAGAAAGAAAGCACAGGAGGGAGGAGGAGGACCGCAGAAGGGATGAAAGGGAAAGCCGAGGAGATTATTCCAGAAGAGCCAAATACTAAGTTGTTCCTTCTAGTGGAGCAATGAAAGACTTCTGAACTGTGATCCAGGCATTGGGAATACTTAATTGCTGCTTTAATCTTTGGATTGCACGTGTGTTCGTTTTGCTTTTTGAATGATGTAACTTGTGTTTGAAATATTTTTCATATGTGTGCTTATTTCAAATTCTGTGTTCTGTTGTGACTGGTAGTTTTTTTAAAAGAAAAATACTAAAGTTACTTTTGTTGAATTGGTGGTGTAATTGGTGTTTCTTGAATACCATAAAAATAAAATGCTGCATGTACCGATTTTTTTCATTCAATGCGGAATAACGATTATATGTACCTATCATGCACGGAGATAAACAAACCTTTTTTATTTTAATATTTAGGCTCAAACTTAATTATCCTTTTAATATTTAAAAACTCTTCGTTGTGATAGAGATTTTTAAGATGTTTAGGATTTAGGGTTTAAGGTTCATGTCCATTCCGGATCATTTTATCTTGAAAACTATGACGTTTTAAGGTCAATATCAAGAGTTTTATTGATTAATAGTCGTGTTGAGTATACTTTTGCAGGTAGACCATTATTACAAAAAATAAATCAAGTCAATTTACTTTTATTGTTGTGCAATAAATATGTAAAATAAATTGCAAAAGAAAAAAAAATTGTAAGTGAGCCAACCTACTAACCCACCAACCCGTGGTGGGTTGAGCTAGGTTTCAAAATTTCTGACTCACCAAAAAGTGAGTCGGGTTGAGCTAACCCTTTTCTGGCTTAACTTGTGGTGAGCCAACCCATATGAGTTAGGATGACTCACTTTGACATCATGGAGCTCAAGGGCGCGGGACTTCTCACACGTTGGAACCAATCGAGGTGCATAGCGGCATGAGGAAAATCTAACATGAAATTAGGTTTTAAATTATTCTTTTAGTAAGGGATAACTAAATCGTTTCACTAAGAGTATGGGGTGTAGGAAGAAATCATGGGAGTGTAATCTTTGGGTTGGAGAAAACCATCGTCTGGTATACTCAAAAGCAATAAAAATTTATTGCAAACAAATTGTCATCCAAATTCAACATAATGAGGAAGTCATTATGGAGTGTGTTAAATTATAAAAACAAAGAAATAACAAATACATTTCACAAGAGTAATATTGGATTTTAACATGAAGCACTAAATATGCCAACTCAACAGGTGCAAAACAACTGTATCATCCTTGTAGAATCTTTTCCACTCTCCACCTTGACCTTTAACAACCATAACAAACAATGGGCGAGAGAAGAGAAAAAGGAGCATCACCTAGAATAGGTTTTTTTTTACACCCTTCTTTTGTTATAAATAAAAAGCTTTAGTCATTGTAATCAAAATTTCTTATTAGATATAAATGGAAATTATCTTTTCTTTTCTTCCTTTAATGTTTCATATATCATAAGATGATATCTTATAGCCTCTAAGCTACAACTCTGATCGCCCAAGGTGGTACTTCCAGTTTCAATACTAGTGGTGGTCAAATGGATCCATCACAAGATCCCTCTAATCCATATTATATTCATCTTGATGATGGACCTTCTTTTGTTACTTTCACTCCCATGCTGAATGGTTAAAATTATCATGCATGGGTTCAATCCACGAGACATGCTTCAGGTGCCAAAAATAAGGTTGAGTTCATTGATGGTACTATACCAATTCCCAATACTTTTAATCCAAAATAAGAGTTGGAGTTGCAACAACATGATTATTCATTAGTGGATTATAGACTTAGTGGTTAAGTCCATTGGACAAAGTATCATTTTATCTGGAAAATGCTATTGATGTGTGGAATTTGAAGGAAAGATTCTTCCAAGGAGACCTCATCAAAATATTAGAGCTTCAACAAGAAATCTACGATTTAAAACAAGGTTCTCCATCTGATTTGAACTACATTTGCACAAGGGTTAACTTAGGATCTTTAAGGTTAGAACCTTGTAAGAAACTTGGAAAATTATTGAAAAAAGGTAAACAGGAAAGTGGTTAAAATTTCAGTTTGGACAGTAATTTAGAATCGTGGATATCTCGTGCTATAAAACTCCAATTGAGATGATTCCAAAACGTCGTGAAAGTTCACGTTCTGAACCTTAGTTTAGGCTTAAGAATCACTAATTTTGGATAAGTAGAATGAGAGTTATGACCATGAGATAATTTTGGGCAGAATTGGGTTTTCTTTCAAAAAATTGGGTGAAAAAGAAAGAAATAAGAGGTAAATATAAAAGTGGAAGGAAATAATCACTCCTTCTAAAGGAGGCAACACACAAAGGATGGAAAATTCCTTTGATACAACTAAGGGTTCTTGAATCACTCAAGAACTTAAGAGAATCACTCTCACTAATAGATAGAAAAGATAATTTATGAACAAAACTCAACTTGTTTCATTGATGAAAATGGTTCAGCTTATATAGAAGTTTTAACCATCAGAATTATAAAAGATTCATAAATTACAATTAAATTCCACTTAGGCTATTAATGATCCCATACTTAAAGGTTGATTATAACTACAATTTTGGAAACCCAGAAGCCACCCCAAAAGCATTCAATTATGCTTCTTCCTCTTGGTCTCCCAAAGGTTGATTCTTAGGTTGCTAAATGGGCCCTTATTACAACTTAAAAATAAAGCAAAACTAAAGTCCATTAATTCGTTAACTCAACACATAATTTGGTTAGCCAATTTTTACAAAGGATTGGGCCATTATTTAAACAAACTAATAACATAAAAAATCTGCAATAAAGTGGTGCATTATTTATTTTCCATTGGGCCATGATGAAATTCACAACCTTGGTCTTTTCTCTTTGAAACTTGGTCTTGTATTCAAATAATATAGACAACACTTGTTAAAGAGCTTCCTTTGCTCTAGCCCTTGTCATGAGTCCTCCAAGTTCTTCAAGTTTATCTTTGTCCTTGCTCATTGTCACATCTCCATCATTCTCTCCCTCTTGAGAATGATTTGTCCTCAAATGGATTTCTCCGTCTACATCAAAAAGAGATAAGTCAAACACATTGAAGGTGGAACTAACATTATACTCACCGGGCATATCAATTTTGTAAGCATTGTCATTAATTACTTCAAGCATTATGAATGGACCATTCCCCCTTGATTGAAGCTTTGATTTCCTTTGTTCTGGAAACCTTTCCTTTCTCATGTGCACCAAAATCCAATCTCTGGGTTGGAAGACAACCTTCTTTCTACCTTTGTTAGCTTGTCGTGCATAAGTTTCATTTTTCTTTTCAATTTGACCCTCACTTGCTCATGTAACTTCTTCACATAGTCAGCTTTAGCATGTGCTTCTTTATGGTTAGACATGAAAATGTTAGGCATAGGCAGCAAAGAGGAGTTAAAGGGTTAAATCCGTATACAAAATCAAAGGGTGAGTAATTAGTTGTGCTATGGACAACCCTATTATAAGCAAACTCAACATGAGGCAAACATGCTTCTCAAGACTTAAGATTTTTCTTTAAAACAATCCTAAATAATGTGCCTAAAGTTCTATTAACTACCTCTATTTAACCATCAGTTTGTGGGTGACAAGTAGTAGAAAACAATAGTTTAGTACCAATCTTACCCCATAAGGTCCTCCAAAAGTGACTAAGGAATTTTTTATCCCTATCACTCACAATGCTCCTTGTTAGTCCATGAAGTCTCATTATTTCCTTGAAAAACAAGTTAGTCACATTACAAGCATCATCCACCTTCTTGCAAGGTATGAAGTGTGCCATTTTAAAAAACATGTCAACAATAACAAACACAGAATCCTTTCCATTCTTTGTTTTAAGGAGCCCCATAGCAAAGTCCATAGAAATGGCAGTCGAAGGATATTCAGGAACAGGCAAAGGAGTATATAATCCACGAGGCTTAACCTTAAATTTAGCTTTTTTACACACAATGCAATGATCATAAAACTTGTGCACATTATGTTTCATATGAGGCCAAAAGAAATGCTCTTGCAAAATTTCCAAAGTCTTTTGAACTCTAGAATGACCCATTAAAGCCCCCTCATGTGATTCAGTGATAAGCAACTCTCTAATGAAACACTTAAACACACACAATTTATTTGCTTTAAACAAGAATCCATTATGCCTATAGTAACCATTTTCAGAAAACTTTTCACATGCAACAAATATTTCAGCAAAATCTACATCATCCTTATACATATCTTTCAAAGATTCAAGACCCAATAGTTTAGTTTCAAGCATAGAAAGCAGTGCATGCTCTTATATAGGGCCTCAACCACTATATTTCCTTTCCCTATTTTATACTTGATGACGCATGGAAATTGCTTCAAAAACTCTACCCATTTAGCATGTCTCTTATTAAGCTTATATTGTTCTTTCAAGTATTTCAAGGACTTATGATTACTAAGAATGAAAAATTATTTTGGTAAAAAATAGTGTTGCCAAGTCTTTAAAGCTCTAACCAAAACATACAATTCCTTATCATAAGTAGAATAGTTAAGGGCAACCCCACTTAAATTTTCACTGAAATAAGCAATTGGATGTCCATCTTGCAATAAAACAGCCCCAATACCCACATTTGATGCATCACACTCAATTTCAAAAGATTTTGCAAAATTAGGAATGGCAAGAATATGTGCATTAGTTAGCTTATGCTTAAAGGCAACAAAGGCATCCTCTTGTTTCTCTCCCCATTTAAAACCCACATTCTTTTTAACAATTTCATTTATAGGTGCAACCAAGGCACTAAATCATGAAAACCCCTTACCTCACTTATAGTCTTAGGTGTAGGCCATTCTTGGATGGCCTTGACTTTTTCCTCATCAACTTGTACACCTTTAGAACTCACAACAAAACCCAAAAATACCACATGATCAAAATAAAAGATGCATTTTTCTAGATTGGCATACAATTTTTCTTTTCTAAGAACATTCAAAACATATTTAAAATGCTCAACATGCAACTCAAGACTAGTGCTATAGATCAAAATATCATCAAAGTGCACCACAAAAAAATTACCAATAAACTCTCTTAAAACATGATTCATTAACCTCATAAAAGTACTAGGTGCATTTGTCAAACCAAAGGGTATAACCAACCACTCATACAATCCATATTTAGTTTTAAAGGAAGTTTTCCATTCATCACATTCTCTAATCCTAATCTGATTATAGCCATGTTTAAGATGAATTTTAGAAAACACACATGCACCATAAATTTCATCAAGAAGATCATCTAACCTTGGAATTGGATGCCTATACTTGATGATGATGTTGTTTATGACTCTAAAATCAGAACACATCCTCCATGAGCCATCTTTTTTGGGCACCATAACCACAGGTACAACAATGGACTCATGCTATCCTTCACCCAACCTTTACTCATGAGTTCAACAACTTGTTTTTCAATCTCTTTGGCCTCTTATGGGTTGCTCCTATAAGCTGGTCTATTAGGCAAAGAAGCTCCTGGAATGAGATCAATATCATGCACAATTCCTCTTAAAGGTGACAAACCATCTGGGACACTTGCTGAAAACACATCTTTATAATCCTGCAATAGAGACTCGACACTAGAGGGCAATTCAATATTGCCAAATTAGTTAGCATTTAAAATCTGATTTTGACAAAACAATAAGTAGAGGGGCTGTCTTGCGTAAGCACTATCCTTACCTCCCTTTCTTTTGCTAAATAAAGTTGTTTGCCTCAAGTGTTTCATTTTCTCTCATTTTCCTCTCAAGTGTTTCATTCTTTTTCTTTTTCCTCTCAAGTGTTTCACTCTTTCTATCATTTGCTAACTTTTCTCTCATTTTTATTTGATCCTCACACACCTCTTTAGGAGACAAGGGTTTGAAAACCACTTTTTTATCCCGATACATGAAAGAAATTTTATTAGTGAAGCCATCATGAATGGCTTTGATGTCATATTGCCATAGTTTTCCCAAAAGGATATGGCTAGCCTCCATTTGAACAAAATCACATAATATCTTATCTTGATATTTTCTAATGGAGAAAGATACTTCAACTTATTGTTTCACTTGGACTTCTTCTCCTTCACTTAGCCATTGAAGTTTGTATGGCCTAGGATGTGGTTTAGTATCCATGTTCATCTTTGACACTAATCTTGAACTCACCACATTATCACAAATTCCTCCATCAATGATTACCAAGAATACATTACCATTAATTGAACATCTTGTATGAAAAATATTCTCCTTTGAGATGCATCCTCCTAATCATGTACAACTCTCCTTCATCAGCTTTCAACTCTCCATCACTCTCTTCTTCCTCTCCATCACTATCATCATAATGACATGTGTACTCCTCATTATCCTTACGAAGAACATTCTTCTTTGTAGGACACTCATAGGCATAATGTCCCATGCCCAAACATTTAAAACATTTCACTTTTTTAGTCCTTTTTGGTGGATGTTTAGGTTTCTTTTGAATTATTTTTCCTTTGTTAGAAACAATTGCCTTACTAGAGGAGGCAACACCTTTTTTCTTTACTGTATCCCTCAAGTTTGAAGAATTGAAATTGGTATAACTCTTTCTTGTTATACTCTTTCTTTTAATCTGTCGCTCTAACTATATGACCTTATGCAAAAGATCCTCCATCAATACAAACTCCTGCAACTTAACAACATCTTTAATATCATGATTTAATCCATTAAGGAAACGTGCCATAGTTACTTCAGGATCTTCTTTAATTTTGGCTTGGATGATAAGAATCTCCATCACCTTATAATACTCCTCCATTCCCTTGCTTCCTTGAGAAAATCTTTGTAGTTTCAATTTTAAGTCCCTATGGAAGCTATAGGCTCAGCCCAAGTGTCCACTATAGGCTCCTCATCTATAATCCTCTCTCTTTGCAACTTGTTCCATCAAATTAAAGCACAATCAGAAAATTTAGCTGCTACTAGCCTTACCTTTTGCTCCCCATTATAATTATTGTAAGAAAATACATGCTCAATTTTGAGCTCCCACTCCAAGTAAGCTTCATGATCACTGTTCTCCTTGAAAGGTGGCACATTCAACTTTACTCCTTCTATTCTCCCTTCATTCCTTTGTGGCCCTCATCCTCTTCCTCTTGGTGGGGTTGTATTCTCTAGTTAATCTAACTATCATGAAACTCATCATGTTGTTGCTTCACCAACCTCTCTAAATGGTTTAGATAATGCAGCAATTTGCATCTAAATATCATTCCTTTCTGCCATGATTAACAAACAGATCATGGTAACAAGAACAAAAAATATATGTGGTGTTTGAAAATTTTCTCACCCACACAAGTGTTTGTATTCACAGATTGGCTTTTACTATAATGAAACGCTCTTGCCTTTTACCACTCAAAATTCTCCTTTCTTAGGCAATTAAAGAGATTATGGCCACAACAAAGAATAGTTCTCCAATATGTGTACGCTAACGCTAGGTAGACAAAGAAAGGTTAACAAAGAAAAATGCTAAGAAAATTGGTAAAGAAGATAAATTAGCAAAATCCTTCAAGAACACCAATATATTACCTTATAACAAATTACGCAGAAGCATGAAACATTCAACCCAATTTTTTTCTTTTTCTTTATCACTTTTAGTACAATTGTAAATTGTTGTAACTTTTTTTTCTTCTAATTTTCACAAGGGCCTAATTTTTACAATGATTCAGCAAAATTGTAAACACTATGAGTAATAAGTAGGGGTGGCAAAATGGGTTGGGCCCAGCGGGCCAGCCGGATAGCCTGTGTTAAAAGGAGCGGGTTGAGTTGAAGATTTCAACCCGTCAGCCCGTTCTGGCTTGTCCTGTCCAGCCTATCAACTTGACAAGCCAAAGTATGGGCCAGCCCATCCTGACCCGTTGGCCTGTTTTACAAAAATAAAATAAAAGTAATTAAAAAAATTAAATTTTTATATTATATATTTTAAATGTATAAATATATAATAGTATTATAATTTAGATCATTAATACCTACAAATTAAGTTTAAATTATTAGTTATAATTGAATAATTTAATATATAAATTTAATAATTATTTTAAGTTATCTAATTAAAAACATTAACTAATCAATTAAAAGTTTAAAAAATATTTTATTTGATTAAATATGACTTTAATAATAATTTATATGTATATATAAACAAATTTAAAAAATAAAACAAATTAAAAAATTTGAAAACAAATTAAAATACTTTTAAAACATTATTAAAAAAACTGGACAGGCCAGCCTAGCTTGGCCCGTTAGTCCGTCCTATACGAGATGGGTTGTGATTATTGGCCCGTATCTGTTTGATGGGCCAGTCTGGTCCAACCGATTTTTGATGGGCAACAAACAGGTCGGGCTGGTCCGTTTTGCCACCCCTAGTAATAAGGTAATGAATTGGTAAATTTAGAAAGAAGGAATGATGTTTCCAATTTGACGTTCAAACCCTTGAATCGAAGCTCTGAATACCAAATAATGTGAACCTCATTTGCACAAGGACTTACTTAAGATCTTTAGGGTTAAAACCTTGTAGGAAACTTGGAAATTTATTGAAAAAAGGTAAACATGAAAGTGACTGAAATTTCAATTTGGATAGTAATCTATAATCATTGACATCTCGTGCTATAAAACTCCAATTGAGATGATTCCAAAACTTCGTGAAATTTCACATTCTGAACTTTAGTTTAGGCTTAAGAATCACTAATTTTGGATGAGTAGAATGAGAGTTATGACCACGAGATAATTCTGGGCGGAATTGAGTTTTCTTTCCAAAAATTGGGTGAAGAAGAAAGAAATAAGAGGTGAATATAAAAGCGGAAGTAAATAATCACTTTTTCCAAAGGAAGCAACACACAACGGATGGAAAAGTCCATTGATACAACCAAGGGTTCTTGAATCATTAAAGAACTTAGGAGAATCACTCTCACTAATAGATAGAAAAAATAATTTCTTAACAAAACTCAATTTTTTTCATTGATGAAAAGGGTTCAGCTTATATAGAAGCTTTAACCATCAGAATTACAAAAGACCCATAAATTGCAATTAAATCCCACTTAGGCTATTAATGATCCCCTACTTAGTGACTGATTGCAACTACAATTTTGGAAACCCAAAAGTCACCCCAAAAGCATTCAACTATGCTTCTTCCTCTTTGTCTCCCAAAGGTTAATTCTTAGGTTGATAAATGATCCCTTATTACAACTTGAAAATAAAGCAAAACTAAAGTCCATTAATTGGTTAACCCAAAACATAATTTTGTCAGTCAATTTTTACAACGGATTGGGCCATTATTTAAACAAACTAATTACATTAAAAAAAATTGCAGTAAAGTGGTGCATTAGTCCTTTTCCATTTGGGCCATGATGCAATTCACAACCTTGGTCTTTTCTTCTTGAAACTTGGGCTTGTATTAAAATAATATAGACAACACTTGTTGAAGAACTTCCTTTGCTTTCCTTTCTATAGTCCTTGTCATGGGTCCTCGAAGTTCTACAAGTGCATCCTTGCCTTTGCTCATTGTCACATCTCCATTACCATCTATCATAAAAGTCTATTATGATTTGAAAGTACTTTCGGAAGAACATGAAACCTATATGCATATTCCTTGTTGTGCTTACCCAGTCAAATGCACTTGCACTGCTATGAAGAGTGCTAAACACTTCCATAATCTTAATCGTGTTATGAGATTAAGGTGCTTATAAAAGTGGTTAATGATAAGAGGTCGCAAGGAAGAGGGAGAGGTTTTGTTCAAAATTCTTGACCAAAGAAAGTATGCACTTACTGTGGACGAACATGGCATATAGTGGAGACTTGCTACAAGAAACATGGATTTCCACCTCAATTTTGAAAAGGGAATTCCTCAATGATCAACAATGCTTTTAGTGACAATATAAATTCAAAGGAAGATTTTTCAACAAATGCAAATATTTCCACTACACCACCTACTTTCACTCATGAGCAATATGAGAAGTACATTTCCCTACCATGGAGGTTTCATTCATGTGCAAAATTTCATCAAATTAATTAAAAAACAAAATAGTGCAAGAATATATGTTGCAAGGATAGATAAGGTTCTTGAATTTTCTATACCACAATTTTATGCCTCAAAAGGAATAATACATCAAACAAATTGTGTGGAATCCCCAACACAAAACGGTAGAGTTGAAAGGAAGCATCAACATATCCTTAATGTAAAAAGAACACTTCTTTTCCAATCAAAGTTACCAAAATAGTTTTGGTCCGATGCTATTCTCCATGCTACATACATAATAAATAGAGTACCTAACACTCTTCTTACAAATAAATCATCATACTTCTTATTACACAAGAATACACCTAACATGCATGATTTAAAAGTTTTTAGTAGAACAAAACTTGCATCAAGAGCTAGGAAATTCATATTTCTGGGATATAAACATTGTGTCAAAGGAACTGTTCTATTGGATCTCAATAATAGAGAGATTTTTATTTCTAGAAATGTCATTCATCATGAACACATACTACCATACAAGCCTTCCTCACCTTTATCAACTTGGTCTTATCATTTATCACCATCCAAGCACCAACAAATTTATGCTTCATAATTTATGACTCAATCTACATCTATTGACATTTCTGCAATAGATTCTACAACACATGTTAACATTCATAAAGAGCTTGCAGAACATATCCTAGTTGTTGAAAATCCAAGAAAATCACATAGGCAAAGGCACCCACCAAGATATCCCAATGACTATATGTGTAGCCTTTCAAGCAATTCAAAGGAAACAATATAGTAATCACATATACTCATGAGCCATACACATATTTGGAGGCTAACAACTATCAATGTTATAGTAATGCCATAAAGTTTGAATTAGATGCTCTTAAGAGGAATGATACATGGTAATGGTTGATTGCTAGAAAATGTGAATCCAATTGGCAGCAAATGAGCCTACAAGGTGAAATACAAAGCAGATGGGTATGTAGAGAGATACAAGGCTAGGTTGGTAGCCAAGGGTTAAGACTATATGGAAGGTTTTGATTGTTTTGATACTTTCTCACTAGTTGCTAAGCTCCCCATAGTGAGAATTTTTGTTGGCTCTTTCTTCTACTTACAACTAGCATTTAAATGAATTAGATGTTAACAATGCCTTCTTACATGATGGTTTGGATGAAGATGTTTACATTGCTATTCCACAAGGTGTTAAGATCTTAAAACCTAATCAAATTTGCAAGTTACTCAAGTCCTTATATGGTCTCAATAGAGAAGTCAGAAAATGGTATGAGAAACTCACATCATTGTTGATCAGCCAAGGATATCAACAATCAAATGCAAACCATTCTTTGTTCACCTTGAAAAACAGAAAGATTTCCATAGCTCTTCTCACTTATGTAGATGATGTGGTTCTTGCAGCAAATTGTCTTGATTAATTTACCAGAATAAAGGTTATTATTGACTCCAACATCAAAATCAAAGACTTAGGTCCATTGAAATACTTCCATGGATTAGAGGTTGCACATTCCAAACTAGGAATATCAATCTGTCAAAGGAAATATTGTTTGGATCCTCTACATGAATCCAATCTGCTTGGATCAAAGCCTCCCAAAATAACTCTTGATCATTCAATTAAGTTACATAAAGATGTAGGGAAGCCACATGAAGATGTAGTAGCATACAAAACATTAATTCGAAAGTTACTTTACTTGAATACCACTAGACCAGACAAGCATCACGTTTGCCACTCAATTAATTAGCCAATTTCTAAATAAGCCATTGACACACTATCAAGTTTCTTAATAGTGAGATATCTTAAAAACAACCTAGGTAAAGGATTATTCTTTCCAAGAAAATAAGAAATTCAACTATTAGGATTCTTTGATGCAGACTGGGTTGGTTGTCTTTACTCTTGAAAGTCCATTTCAGGATATTGCTTATTTTTTGTTCATCATTAATTTCTTGGAAAGCAAAGAAGCAACATACAATGTCAAGATCCTCCTTTGAAGCTGAGTATAGGGCACTCTCTACTATTGATTATAAGTTACAATGGTTGTTATTTCTTTTATATGACCTACACATCATTTGTTCTAGAGTGCATGCCCTTTGTTATGATAATCAAAGTGTCCTACGCATTGCCGCTAACCTTGGTTTTCATGAGAGAACAAAGCACTTAGAGATTGATTATCACTTTGTTTGAACCAAGCTTCAAGAGGGAGACCTACGTTTACTATCAATTTCATCTAAAGAGAACCTAACTGATTCTTTTTACAAAAGCATTACCTCCTATAGTCTTCACACCATTCATTTCCAAGTTGGGCATTATTGACATTTACCATGCTCCATCTCATAAGGATTTTAATTTATAAAAACAATGAAACAACAAATACATTTCACAAGGATAATATTGAGTTTTCATATGAAGCACTAAATATGTCAACTCAACTGCTGAAAAAACAATCATATCATCCCTATAAAATCTTTTCTACTCTCCATAATGACCTTTAACAACCACACCAGACAATAGGCTGGAGAGGAGAAAAAGAAGCATCACTTAGAGTAGGGTTTTTTATTTTACACCTTTCTTTTGTTATAAATAAAAAAACTTTGGTCATTGTTGTAACATCCCATTTAATAGTCATAAACTACTTAACACAACATTATATATTGATAATGTAAAGCAGATAGTGGAACGAGTGTATAAAAACATATATACATATACATACATACATACATACATATATATATATATATATATATATATATATAGTTTTCAAAGTTAATTATATTAAAAGTTTACTAGTATAAAAGATGATTTCACTTTCTTTAATAAGTTTCAGTTTCAAGAAAAACGAAATTTTCAATAACATTGTGACATTTTTTAAAATATTTGTAACTTTTTATGCTTTAGTTCTAAAATAATCTAAGTCTAATTTTTGCAACCAAGTATTAGGTTTTGGTTATTAGGTTTTAAAAATGTCATCCAATTTTGAAAATTTTATCCACAAGGTTTAGGGTTCAGGGTTAAACTGAACCCTAATCCTCGAAACTAGATAAAAACTAGATCATGCCCTTCTATTGGGTGGACTCACTATTGCCCATGACAGGAGTATCCTAACCTCCATTTTCCTCTACTCACACAATTAAGTGATCATTGCAAAATAGATAACATAAAACATATACACAGAACAAGCAAAAAGGTAAGCTAATGTATACAAAAATGAGAAAATCAGAATTCAAAGGCAATCACATTCACCAATAAACACAAAATACATATGCAAAGAGAATGAATGACTTTAAACTCAATTATCCGAATATATACATTTAACATCAGACTCATGGTGATGTGCACTTGTGGTGGTTTCCAAACTCTGCAGAGTTTGACCTTAAGGGGTTATCACCCAACCACTTATAAGGTAAGCCCCATTCGCGCCTATGACCTGATCAAGTCCAGTGGCTAGGACCTCATGTATCTCCTCACGACATAACGTACTCTACTTTATTTGAGTGTGAACAGTTATTAGAGACAGGATATCACCATAAAGAATGCTTATGCTAATGCATACACTAAAATTCTTCCCCTTAGAATTCCTGCATGAAATTCCATCATTCACATCTCATTCCATTCTATCAGTAACACAATAATATGTATTTATCATCATCAATTATATACAGAAAACATAAGAAAATCCTTAAATTTCAAATTGTAAAATATTTGTGCAGAACCTGGAACACTCACCCAGTGAACCTATCATGTCGTTGCGCGACACACACGTTTCAACTAGCGATCAAGTGGTTCACCCAAAGAGTGTCTCATTGGGAGTTCAGGGAATTAAATCCCCAATAAATCGCCTAATAAGGAGTTCAGTGAATTAAATCCCCAATAAACCTCCCAGTAAGAAATACTAGCCTAGCGAAGCAAGAATTAGAGATATCCCTGTTTTGAAAGTCGCCCAACAAGAATTACTCGCCCAATGACTCCCATATCAAGGTTATCCTTGATTCATAATTCACCCAACAAGTATTTACTTGCCCAATTCGGTCAACACATGATGAGGTGCACTTCGCGTAGAATCGTCGGAATAACGATCCAATTGGTGGAAATCCTTTGTGAAACCTCTAATCTTCAATCTATCTAAGAAGTTTGAAGATTCGCAAAGCGAAAGACTTAAATCCTCTCGGTTAAAGGACGATTCTCTCTCATTCCAGTGGGGAAGTCTCACTTGGATTCTCACTACAACTCTACCTTTAAGAAGGATAGTCACCTACAAAGGCTGCCAAAACAGTGAGTTTCCAAAGCAAAGAAAGCCAGGAAAGTCAAGTGCTTCCACGAAATAATAGCAAATCAAAAAATCAAGAAAAGCTTAAATCTAAAACTGGATACATCAACTGATAGAGTAACTGGACATACTCAAATGAATAAGCAAGGAGACAAACAAGAAAAATAAGTTATAACAAGAATGGTTGGCACACAAAAAGAACCTAAGGAGTAGGTCTAGAATATGATTAACAAAACCAAAATCAAACAAGACTAGAAAACAAGTTGAATCATGAACATATGCAATTAAAATTGAAGAGGGCAGTAGTAACTTTGTGAGTTGTGCTACACTCTTAGCACACTAAGGAATCAAAGAATTTGATATTCCAACAACAATTTTCATTCTATTTTTAGATTCTTTTTCCCATCCTACTTCTTTTTCACTTATTTTTCTTTCAATTCAACTCTCAATGATCTTTTGATAGCAGCTCACAATAGTTTCAGTTTTCCAATTCCAATTCAATCTAATAATTGAACATGACAGATTTCAAAATTGATTCAACTAAAAAACAATGTTGAAAAGCACACTAGGAAATAAGTAAATCTCGGATAGTGTTGTGCAGAAACATTACTATGGTCAATTGAATAATTGAGACTGTCAAACAACACAACGTCTAATTATAAACAATTCAAATTCATGTAACAAATGAATCAACCAAAATCAGAATAGAACCATGAATCAAAACTTCAATCAAGACTTCACAAAGGATCAGAATCTCAAATAGTGCAATAAACTCAATTTATGTAGCAGATTTTCACTCTAACATTTGGCCAGACAGGAACAACATTGTGATTCAATTTCAACACAGGAGTCTATCACAACAAAGACTGCAAGGCAAAACACAACTAGGACAAACATACACTGCACTCAAGGTATGCATCAAATCTTAATAATGCCAAACACTAGGCTAATCACAAAAAACAAGAAAATGTGATGTAGCTTTTAAAGAATATACACGAATGCAGTTTGTAATTCAGATTCAAATAGCCACAAAGACCAATCAAGATTTTCAAAATCTGGATATGATTCAATCATATAGTACAATCTAAATTGCAGAAAGAAACTCAATAAAACTTGTTCATGCTCAAACAGAATGATACAACACCAAACTCAATCAAATATACTAGGCCAACAACAAACAAGTTACCACATAACCAAAATTTAGTTCTTTGTGAAGGAATACAACCCCAAATTATAATTTAGATACAAATTCATACCTCACAAACATCAATGAACACTTCAAATTCACTAGTTAAACTCAATTGAAATCATGAAGGACTAATAATTTCACAATTTCCACAAATCAAATTAGTCTAACTAGCTTCCCTTACCTTTAGATGACTCAGCGACCTAGAGTACCAAAAATCTCCTTTTCACTGACAAATCAATCTAGGAACCACATAAACATTATCAGGGAACATCATTAGAACCATTGATCATCAGAGATTCTCAAGGAAAACTCAAAATTCACATGCAAGCTTTAAGAGAAGTTGACAAAGAAAAGAGCATAAACACGACTTACTCAATTTAGAAAACTGATCGGACAAACGTGAAGATCTCGCTGCAATTATCACTCTCACGATCTTCGATCTTCAAAAAGATGAGCTTACGATGAGAGGCTTTAGAGATAAGTAAGAGAGTTCTAGAAGGATGTATTTTAGAGAGATCAAATGATTTCTAAATAATGAAATTCTTTTATGAAATTTTTATTTATATGTAAATTTTTTATTATTAAAATAAAATAGGATTATTATTTTAAAATATTGTAACTCTTAAAATAAGATTTTCTAGGTTCTCATAATTGTAATATGATTTTCTTATTAGATATGAATGAAATTCTTCTTTCTTTTCTTCCTTATGTTTCATATGTCTTAAAAGAGTGTACAAAAATTTTATAGCAAATAAGATAATCGATTGTAACTCATTCTCCGTTGTATCTATAATTTCATAGAAAAAAATGATTTTCAAGTTGAGAAAAAAAAGTTGATACACTGTATTTCCACCGCTTATGTTACATCTAGTTTGTCATGTTACTCGACGACTCATTTCGTTTTCACATTTTATTTTCAATATTTTGTTTCACTATTATTAAAAATTACTTTTTATCTCGCTCTTCTTAAATTGACTCATGGATTGTCTATTAGAAAATTAAATATTTAAAGTTATAATTTGGTCTATTTTTTTAATAGTTGAGTATTGTCTACCAAAGAATTCAATGTAGTATTGATGTGACGCTGAGATAAATTATTGAATAAAAATAATAAATTAATCTATAATTTATTTTTAATATATAAATGTTGTAATTGAGTGTAGGATGAAAATGACGTTGCTATCATCTTCACATGGTATAAATGCCAATTTCATCCATTTAATAGAAGAAAAAACAGTCATATCTTTTTTAAAAAAAGCCAAATTAAAATTTCAATAATGGTGGATAAAATTTGAAAAATTACTGGACTAAAATTTGAATAAAACTACAAGAAAAGTTAAGAGACTTGATTAATACAACTAAAATCCTAAAAACCAAAATCTCAATCCTGATACTTGAGTTAAGAAATACAATTGTCTCACTAAATTTTGTAAACTTTTACCATTTGTCATTTATATACTGATATTCATTATGGTTGTATCTTTGCATCTCACTGGTGTTAAGCTAGCCATAATGCTTAGGAGGTAGATAGAATGTATTGTGATAATGTTAAATAAAAGAAACAGAGAAAGAGAAACTGTTACTAACTAGAAGTGTATTGTTTACATGGACACAGATTTCAACCAAGGGTCTCTCAGAAATCTATATTCTTTCTCCTTTTCCCAGAAACATCAACTGTTCTTCCTCTCTCTCTGTTGTCTGTATCCAAAAATTGTGTACATGCAACTTCTCTATACCTAGAATCCTGATTTAAGAGAGTATGATTGCTTTTCAACCCAGGCATCATAATCTTGTAGCATCTGCTGTAGTAGCAGTGGCACCAACTTGTCCACCAAAGCCTGCATCATTCTGTTGCATAGCCAAAAGAGATTAATCATCCTAAACAAAATGGAGAGTTACTAATTTTTTCTTCAAAGTTATAGACAAGGGTAAGAACATACTTTGAGTACAAGGTGAAGACATGCAGAAAAGAAGAAAAAAAAAAACCACATCCTTCTATTTGCATGCTCACTTTCTTATATGAGTACTTATTCAAAAGGTTCTTACAAAATGAAACTTATTCATAAGTTTTAATACTAAAGCATATTGAAATAAGCTAAACTAAGTTATAAACCACTTAAATTAGCATAAATAGGACCCTAAATTCATCCTCTAAAAGAAATGATTTAACCCAAAGCATAAACAAATTGAATGGCAGATACACAACGTTGAAAAGAAGAGCTATTCACCAAAATCCCAGGAGATTTAAATTCTTGTCACTTTAAACCTCAATCTGTAATTTCTCATTTAAATCCAAATTACAAAATTGGTTTCTGCCATAAGGCTACAGGTTTTGTAACCCAGAGAGACAACCAATATCTACTGTAAGTTAACTGCAGAATATGACAGCAATCACCTTGCATAAACTGAGTTCTTATTTATCATTTATGTCAAAACAGAATCCATAGCAAAAATAAAAATCTAAAAATAAAACTCTCAAATCCATAAAAAAATTGAATAATTTAGGAAACAAGCATAGCCTAATCTAGGAAACAAGTCACCGAGATTGCTTGCTTCATATGTTAGTGATAAAACCAAGATACAACAACCATACAAAATTACAACCAATATGAATAAAATCTGAAACTTTCTTGACAAAATAAAATCTAAAACTTCTTAAAATATCTCGACAAGAACTTTTGTGCACATCCAGAGAATCACTTGGAATTCAATCTCAACATTTACATTATCTAATATCATAAATTGTAAAGTCAAAACTGAAATTAGGATTGTTCAACTTAGCAGATTAGAAAGACTATTGAGGTGAAAAGTTTACGTGAAGATAGACCACTATGGTTTGAGAAAAGTTCAAAGGATACATCATAGAAAAAAAGTGAGGAGGAGAAACTAAGCCATCAATCAGAAAAATAGTGTTTGATGATTTTCCTTAAATTTAGTCAACAAAAAACTCATCAGACTGCAATACAGTGTCCTACCCGTCATCTAAACTATGTATTCCAGTGTTCTAGAACCTTTCAATTTCCACTTAGTTGCTTTTGAATATATTCCTCATTCACATGAAGTACATAGACCTTAGTGAAAGACATAATAAAAAGGGTTTTGCATGTCATTTATAGCCAGCAATAGTTGGTAATTTAAATTGCGAATCTACATGCAACAGACACTTTATGTACAAATATATCGTAAGACAACTTGACTATGCAGAGTAAACAATCTAAAAGCAAAAAATTAAAAGTAACTAACATATTTCCCGGACCCTCAACAGCAGAAGTAGGCATCATGGTAAATGGTTGTGTGTAGATCTGCAGACAGAGATCTTAATTTTAATGATGAGAAGCAAACACAAAAATGAGTTATGTCAAACTGAATTGATGCTAATATAGTAATGGCTACTAATTTTGATCAAAATCAGTGACCTTTAGTATGCCAATACGCAGCTTCAAAAAAAGAACTAGCAAGGATTACGTTGGAGTTAGTTGGACTCCCACATTATGTAGAAATGAACAGTTGAACGTTATATAATTGAGAAAGAATGAATCTATCAACTCAATTCATAAGTTTTTAGAAAAGAAACAAACCAAAAATTTCACTTTGACAATAAAATTCAACTGAATACCTGAACTTTTCTTACTCTTAAGGCTACAATATAATTTACATGAAGTAAGGCAATTCATGACTTCATAGTCCTTGAAAACAATAACATACATGATTACCACTCTTATATCCAGGAAAAGCGAAACAAATATGAATGCTACAGTATATGTAATATGTATATACTTTATGAGGATAAGACAAACCTCAAGTGTGAGATTTAACTTAACATCAACTTCTAAATATGATTCGGCACCAGCACCACCCCATTTCATGTGGTTTACCATGAATGCTGCAAAAAGGAGAAGTTATTAACAAATTACAATGACAGTTGTTAAAAGCACTGAAAAAACCAAAAAGTCTCACGAAACATGCATCGCATATAAACTTGAATTCAGCAGAAAATTGTGATGAAAGACTAGCAATTAAAAAGTTAATAATTTTAAGGGTTCTCAAGTAAACTTCTCCAGATATCCGGATAAATTGCATTATTTTCTCCCTGTGTACCCAAAGTCGTTTACAGTATTCAGCACCAGGTGATGGAGAATATTACCCTTAATATATGGGCTATGCAACGAGGAGAACGAAACATTTTTCTCTCTATTATACGGAAGACTGATAAATTTCTTTGCACAAGGCTTTTTTTCGACAGAAAATAAAATTTTTTTATGCTTCAATTTAACAAAGGGGGGATTTATAAAACTAGGTACAACTACGCACACAGTGTACATTGTAAATACCTGAAAAGTGGCGGTTTTGCTCTTTCACAACTTCTGAACCTTCAAACTGTGAATAATAAAGTATGAAACAATTAAAATGGGATGAGTAACAAAAGGAATATTACAAAGACTCATGTTCAATCAAACTAAGGTTTATATACATGTATTAAATCTCAGGGCATTGATTAAAGCTGGAAAAAATAGGATAGTAGCTAAATAGAATTGAGAGAAAATGATCAATTTTATTGATTAAAAGATTGTTACATAAACTCTCAAATAACCTCACACTACCCTTCTAGAGAACTCATATCTCAAAACTCTTTTGTTTTGTTTGTAACGTTTATCAATTAGTATATACACATGTCTTTCTGTTATTAAAAACAACATAGGAACCTTTAAAACTTTACATGGATAAGAATGCAGTAGATATGCTTACGAAAGTGCTGACTACAGAAAAGCTAGAGTTGTGCAAAGACATTGTTGGAATGAATGTTAGATAATGACATCCTAGACGTAGCTGGAGGGGAGGAATTGTTGTATAGTTCCACTACATCTAAAATGAAACCAATGGAAGAGTCTCATCAATTTTTGTTGAATCCATGGTCTTGGAGACAACACTTCAACGGTAATATTTCTTTTCCAACTGACTCCACTGTGGATAAAGCAACACACTTCGACATCCTTGATTGCTAAGACACGACTCCACCTGCAAAAGTGTATATGTAACCTGATGTCAATTTTCTACCATCAAGAACTCCAGCCATATCAGCATCTACATAACCTATAGGATTGGCTCAACTTCCTGTAACACAAACACGTCTTAGACGTGCCTTTAAGATACTTAAAAATCTATTCAACTTCTTTACAATGATCCTTTCCAGGATTTGAAAGGCATTTGCTCACTACTCCAACAATATGAGTTATATCTGGTCTCGTTCACACCATCACATCCATCAAACCAACCACTAAGCAGTAAGGAATTGTTATCATTTCATCCATCTTCTTTTTAGAATAGAGACACAAACTCTTAGATTGAATTGATTAGCCAATGGTTAGCTTACTAGCTTGATATTCTACATGTATAACCCATGAATCACTCGTTTAACATACTTCTCTTGTGATAGCCACAACTTGCATACTTTTCCTTCATATGTTTTTTTCTTTATTGCATCCTAACCAAGTATCACCATGTCATCCATGTACAGTAGCAATGGAACAAAGGCTCCTCTTGAGAATTTTTCGAAGTAGACACATTGCTTTACAATTATTCTCTTATCCTTGACTCGTGAAAGACTCGAATATCTTATAGCATTACCTTGAAGCTTGCTTAAGGTCGTATAAACTCTTCTTGAATTTCCATACAAGGTTCTCCTTTTCTAAAACCTCAAAACATCAAGTATACTTCTTCATCAAGTCACCATGAATGAATGCAGTTTTCACATCATTTCAAACTAACAATCAATCCGAGCATGACAAGTATCAATGTCATTTTTAACCCCTATGAGAAGTGTTAGAAGTGGGCTTTAAGCCTAACTCAACCTCACAAAACCAATTTTCTAAGATGAGGTTTGCACCTCACTTATATAATATGAAACTGCCTATGTGGGACTTCCAACACACCCCCTCACGCCGAGGTATATACATCTCGTGTGTGGGACTAGAAATTAATGGATGATCCGTTAGCGGCCCGATAGCGGGTAGAATAGAATGTCCAAGGAATCTCATTAGAATAGGCCTTTTTTTTTAAACGATGGCTCTAATACTATATTAGAAGTGGGCTTTAAGCCTAACTCAACCCCACAAAACCGGCTTGTAAGGTGAGGATTGCACCCACTTATATATTGTGAATTGGTCTTATCTCTAGTCGATTTGGGACTTCCAACAAGAAGATTTCATAAAAATCAATTGGAAGAATCCTTTAACCGCTAGTCACCTTATGTACTTTTTGACCTTTCCACTACTATCTTTAATCTTGCAAACCCATTTATTCCTTAGCACCTTCTTTTCTGTAGGGATCTTAGCTAAGTCATATGTCTGATTATTCTACAAAACAATCCATCTAGTCACACATAGTATGCAACCATTTCTCTATGTTTGGATAAGACAACACTTTTTGGAATCCTTTTGTTTCTCCATTTTCGATGAGAAGAATGTATTGTGATTCTAGATACGTCTTTTAGAACTCTACTTCTCTTTTATCTCCGTAATTGAGGCTCATTAGGTTTTGAGGTGTACATGGTAGTCATGTTAATTGGAAGAATCCTTTAACCGCTAGTCACCTTATGTACCTTTTGACCTTTCCACTACTATCTTTAATCTTGCAAACCCATTTATTCCTTAGCACCTTCTTTTCTGTAGGGATCTTAGCTATGTCATATGTCTCATTATTCTACAAAACAATCCATCTCGTCACACATAGTATGCAACCATTTCTCTATGTTTGGATAAGGCAACACTTTTTTGAATCCTTTTGGTTCTCCATTTTCAGTGAGAAGAATGTATTGTGATTCTAGATACGTCTTTTAGAACTCTACTTCTCTTTTATCTCCGTAATTGAGGCTCATTAGGTTTTGAGGTGTACATGGTAGTCATGTTAATTGGAAGAATCCTTTAACTGCTAGTCACCTTATGTACCTTTTGACCTCTCCTCTACTATCTTTAATCTTGCAAACCCATTTATTCCTTAGCACCTTCTTTTCTGTAGGGATCTTAGCTAAGTCATATGTCTGATTATTCTACAAAACAATCCATCTCGTCACACATAGTATGCAACCATTTCTCTATGTTTGGATAAGACAACACTTTTTGGAATCCTTTTGTTTCTCCATTTTCGGTGAGAAGAATGTATTGTGATTCTAGATACGTGTTTTAGAACTCTACTTCTCTTTTATCTCCGTAATTGAGGCTCATTAGGTTTTGAGGTGTACATGGTAGTCATGTTGAATGCCATATCCCTTGCAATAGGCATTGAACACCTTAGAAGTATACTCTCCTCTCTCCTTTGTAGGCATTGAACTCCTTAGATGTATACTCTCCTCTGAGATAGTTGTCTAAACACAAACACGTCAACTTCTTTCCTACCTCACATTCTGCCATGGTATTAAATTGCAAGAACTTTTCTAATAGTTGATCCTTGGTCCTCAAAAAATACACAGAAACCTTTCTAAAAGTATCTATCATCAATAAAAGTTAGAAAATACATGTTACCATCTAGTGATTCCACCTTCAAGGGACCACATACAAAAAAGTAAACAAACTCAATAATTTTAATCTTCTTACAGATAAGGAGCTGAAACAAATTCTTCGTTGTTTACCATACAAACAATTATTACAAAGATGTCTTGTCATATCCTTGATAGTGATCAACTATTTATTCATCAAGGTTGACAAACCTTTCTCACTCATGTGACAAATTCTTTGGTGCCACAAATCCTACTACTATTGTTCCGCTGTGTTAGATATTGTTTGATATTATTAAGATATTGTTAGATATTGATAACCACAATATCAAACAATATCTTCTATTTAATCTTTTTATTTTCAGTTACTCTTTTTACTTGTACCTCTCTCTATTATAAATAGATTACCCTATGTGTGGTTTATACACAAGGGAGATTAATCTCAATCCCTATTTTCTTTATTCTCAACATGGTATCTAGAGCTTAAGGTTTTTTTTCGCTATCGCTGCCTCCGCCTCTGCCGCCACCGCCGCTGCTGCCACCGGAGCCGCCGGCGCCACTGCCGGAACCGCCGCCGGAACCGCCGCCGGAGCTGTCGCCGGAGCCGCCACCACCGTTGCTGTTGAGTCGTCGTCGCCGGAGTGTTAGTTCTGACCGGCGCCCATTCAGTTCTGCTCGTCCCTCATGCGCCATTCGAAGCCGCGTCTCTTCTAGTTCTTCTATGGCATCTTCCGCTGCCTCTTTCAGTTCTAAAATCTCTTCTGTTTCATCCAATATACTTGTTATGTTTAACAAATTTCTCAAATGGTATAAGGATCAATAGTTTTCTAGTTCCACTGCCTCTGTTGCTCACAGAGGTACATCTTTTGTTGGTCTGACTCAATCTTCTTCTACTGGTCCTTGGGTTTTTGATTCAGGAGCCACTGATCATATTACTGGTAACAAATCTTTGTTCTCTTCTTTATCCTCTACTAGTCCTTTACCTTCTGTTACACTGGCTGATGGTTCTAGAGTCTCATCTCATGGTGTTGGCACTGTTAAACTTTTTCCTTCTTTAACCATTGATAATGTTCTTTATGTCCTTGGGTCTCCTTTTAACCTGTTGTCCATCAGTCGCCTAACTCGTTCTCTTGATTGTGTTGTTTCTTTTACCAACAATTCTGTCTGTTTACAGGACCGGAGTTCAAAACAGGTGATTGGCACAGGATATGAGTCTCATGGTCTTTATCATCTCCGTCCCTCTACACACGTTGGTGCAGTTATGGAGTCTCCCTCTCTTATTCATGCTCAGTTAGGTCATCCAAGCCTTGCCA